>ENA-ORPK01000028-ORPK01000028.1-human-gut-metagenome-genome-assembly--contig:-NODE-28-length-123453-cov-4.922859_pt1 | contig 123453 bp, 101 predicted proteins | sample MGYA00242139_ERZ509068 | MGnify/ENA primary metagenome ERZ509068 (study PRJEB26280, sample SAMEA2338687) | human gut metagenome | biome: human gut; feature: human-associated habitat; material: faeces...
AACCATCCCTTCATTTCATTCAGGAATGTTTACACAATTAAACGGATACTCTCATCTAAAGAATAAAGCTTAATAAATTTGCGTTTTTTCTTAATAAAGAATTGAAAAGTTAGGAAAGAAGACTATATTTTGACTAGATGAGCAGTAGTACTGCCCGCGGGCCTGGCCCGCTTTTTTTATTTAAGTGGGATGAATGTTTGTTGCCACAAATTATTCATGGTTTTGATATATAAAAATATGTGTAACTTGTTAAAAATAAATAGTTGTGCTTTAATATTTATATGAAAGTAATACCAATTCTTTTTCGATATGAAGATATGAAAGATATTTATCCAAATAAGGATAGCTTTTATTCTTTTTTGAATCGTTCTTTAAAGAAAGGGTCTATAAAACAAGTAAAAAAAGGACTATATGCCTTGGTTAATCCTTCTACTGGGGTGATATATGCTTCTAAATTTCAAATTGCTAGTAGTTTGTTTAATGATTCCTATTTTTCTTATCACGACGCTTTAGAATATTATGGTTTAGCAACTCAGTGCTTTGTATCGATGTTTACTTATTTAACCCATGTAAATGTTAGTCCAATCGAATTTGAAGATGTGATTTATACTTCAAAAATTAGCACGTGTAATTTAGAAATAATTGACTCCATAAAAGAAAATGGGGTTCGTGTAGTTTCCTTAGAACGTGCTATTGTTGATTGTATTGATAATTATCATTTAGGCGGTGGTTTAGAAGAAGTTGAACTTGCTTTAGAAAATATTAGAGAACTCCAAATTGAAAAGATAATAACTTTATTAAAGCTTTACGATAAGGCGGTTTTATACCAAAAGGTTGGTTATTTATTTGAAAAACATTTCGGCGATAAAATCCCATCTTCCTTTTATCAATTATGTTTAGAAAGGAAGGGGAATACTAAAATATATTTAGACTGTTACCCAGGCAAAACAAAACTTATTTCTAAATGGAATTTGTTAGTAAAAGAAGATAATTGCATTCCTAATGAACTATTCTAATTCAATTGTTGCTGGTGGTTTGCTTGTATAGTCATATAGGACCCTATTGACCCCATTAACTTCATTTACAATACGGTCACTAACTCTAGATAGGAAAGAATAAGGCAAATCAAAACTAGATGCAGTCATGAAATCATCAGTTTTCACTGCCCTTAGAATAACTGCATATTCATAAGTCCTATAATCGCCTTTGACCCCGACACTTTTCATATTAGAAAGAGCTGCAAAATATTGCGATACTTCTTTTGAATATCCTTCTTTTTCCATCTCTTCTCTAAATATGGCATCGGCTTGCTGGACAATCCTAATCTTATCTTTATCTATTTCTCCAATTATCCTGATTCCTAATCCTGGGCCAGGGAAGGGCTGCCTATATACTAGGTTTCTAGGTAATCCTAATGCTAGGCCCAATCTTCTAACTTCATCTTTAAATAATAATCCTAAAGGTTCGATTAAACCTAGGAAATCAATATTCTTAGGTAGTCCTCCGACATTATGATGTGACTTAATCTTGCTAGATATACCAAGTCCAGATTCAATACGGTCAGGATAAATCGTACCCTGGGCTAAAAAGCAAGGCCTAGTGATTTGCTTCTCTTCATTTTCAAATACATCGATAAAAGTTTTTCCGATTATCTTTCGCTTTGCTTCGGGTTCGCTTATCCCTTTTAAGGCATTTAGGAATATATCTTTTGCATCGACTTTCTTAAATTCTAGGGAGAACCTAGATTTATCATTAAATAAGGATGAAACTTGTTCGGCTTCATCTTTCCTTAACAAGCCATGATCTACAAATACACATATAAGGTTCTTTCCAATTGCCTTATCTAATAAAGTCGCGGTGACTAAAGAATCGACCCCTCCAGAAAGGGCACATAAAACTGCATTATCGCCAACTTGGTTCCTAATAGAAGCAATGCTTTCGTTGATAAAATCTTCCATTTTCCAGGTAGGCTTGCATTTAGCAATTTCAAATACAAAATTATCTAATATCTTATTCCCATATACTGAATGGTTTACTTCTGGATGGAATTGGAGTCCATATAGTTTTAGAGTCTCGTTAGCAAAAGCGGAAATAGGGGTATTCTCGCTACTAGCGATGATTTCAAATCCATTAGGCAATTTTGTAATTGAATCCCCATGCGACATAAATACATCATGATTAGAGGGGATATCTTTAAATAAGGGGCTATCCTTAATATTTGTTATTTTAGTTAGGCCAAATTCTTTTTTACTAGTTTGGTTGACACTTCCTCCAAGCGAATATGCAATCTCTTGGGCTCCATAACATATTCCTAAGATTGGCTTCCCTAGATTAAATATTTCTTTATCAATAGTAGGGGCATCGCTTTCATAGACGCTTCTTGGCCCACCGGTAAATATAATGCCCTTGATGTTCTTGTCTTTTAGTTTTTCTATAGGAGTAGAAAAAGGAAGAAGCTCGCTATAGACACTTAAATCCCTTATACGCCTAGCGATAAGTTCATTATATTGTCCACCAAAATCAAGTACGGCAATCATTTCTTTTTCCATTTAAATGCTCCTTTAATTAAGAAAAAGGCAGGTAAGAAAATTCCTACCTGCCATAAATTTTATTTGATTTAGATCTTTAGACAAGCCTTCATTATGTAGATTGCTAAGAAGGCAAGGGAACAGCAAGCAACAGTGATATCGCTCTTTTTGAATTTGTTAGAGGCTAATGTCATGATGGTATAGGAGATGAATCCCCAGGCAATTCCATCACTGATGCTATAAGAGATTGTCATGATTAAGACAGTGAAGAAGCCGCTACCAACAGCAACCCAGTCATGCCAATCAAGTTTCTCTAGGTTCTTAAACATGCAGACACCGACATAGACTAGGGCTAGACCAGTGACTGAAGAAGAGGAGAACATTGATAAAGCTGGATAGATAGCTAAGCTTAAGGCAAATAATAAACCAGTAGTAACAGCAGCTAATCCAGTTCTAGCTCCAGCAGCAACCCCAGTAGTAGATTCAACGAAAGAAGTAACAGTAGTAGTACCGCAAACTGCACCAAAGCAAGTTCCGATAGCATCAGTTACCATGGCTGGACGGTCATTGACGGTGATATTTCCATTTTCATCAACCATTCCAGCACCGGCTTCAACACCAACTAAGGTTCCAGTGGTATCGAAGAAGTCAACGAACAATAAGGCAAATGTAAAGGCAATTGCCATTGGGTTTAAGAATGCATCAAACCCAAAGAAGCAGCAGCCAAAGATCTTGCCGATATTTCCGATTTCAGAAATATGATAACTAGGATTATAGAAAGTTGGCATGCCAGCTACGCCTGCTTGTCCTAAAGAACCGCAGACAATGCCCATGATGACAATAGCAATGATGACGGCAAATTTAGAAATCCAGAAGCTCCATTTCTTGTTTTGTGGGAATGAAGAAAGTACTAAAACAATGATGATTCCGACAATACCAGTGATGACAGCTGGGCTAGTGAAATCGCCAAAGCCAACGCTAGTAGCGCTATTTGGAACGATGATTCCAATATTTTGGAAACCGATAAAGGCAATGAAGAAGCCAATACCAGCAGAAATTGCAAATTTTAAAGACTTAGGAATATTACGTACAATCCAAGCACGTAATGGAGTAAGGCTGATGATTAAGAATAAGATACCATCGACAAAGACGATACACATGGCTTGGGCAAGGTTGAATCCCATTCCAAGCATAACAGTGAAGGCAACAAGGGAATTGATGCCAAGACCGCTAGCTAATCCAACAGGAAGCTTACCATAAAGTCCCATTAAGATGGTTGTGACGGCAGCACTAATTGCTGTGGCAGCAAATATTGCAGCCCTTACTTGGTCAACAGTCGCCCAAGTATCCCCATAGATTAAGATTTCTCTTAATATTACATTTCCAGCAGCGTCCAAGGTGACGCGAACATTACTGGTGGTTACTCCAATAATGTTAGCCCAGTCTCCTGCAAGCATGTTGGAATTAAGTGGCAAGATGTAAAACATTGCCAAGAAAATGATGAGGCCACCTACAAGCTCTCTTACGATGCTTGATCCTCTTTCCGAGATATGGAAATAGCGGTCCAAAAAGCGTCCAAAACCAGTTTTTGGACTCCAGGAACCATTTCCATTAGATGGGTTGCTTTTTATGGTTTCTTCCATGGTTACCCTCCTATTAGAAGAATTATCTAATCAGATATGGGGTGGGATCCAAGAAGAATAAAAATGAAAAGCTAACGCAATTTTTACTTTCTTGTCGTAGTGCCTTCACTAAAGGAGAAAGCGTAGAGACTAATGGACCATATCACCATCATATACGACTTCGACTTGGATATTTTAAATTAAAACAAGATGATTTTGTTATGAAAGCACTTTCAAAAATGTTATTTTTTAACCAAGTTTATTTCTTTCCTTTGGAAAGGATTTTTATAAATATTTTTGCCTATTTTTTGCCAATAAAAAAGTTGTTGCCAAAAAATTGTTTTCAAGGTAGAGTTATTTTCCGGGTAGAAACATGGAACTCGGAATTAGACACTCCATACGAAAGAAAAAGCGTAGGGAGATTTTTTCTTATTTTGGCCAGTTTCTTCTTAATCCAACCCCTTTTGTTATTTAGGACTTAGAGTTATCTAGGTCCTTTTTTTCTAGAAGGAGAAGGTAAATAAAAAGGAGGGCTTAGGCGTATGGACCAAGCAAAAAAACTTATCCTCGATGTAAACGAGGCTCCTAAGAAGATTTCGGAATGGATCATCTTAGCGATTCAGCACGTGCTAGCGATGTTTGTCGCATGCATTACCGTTCCTCTATTAGTATTTTCTGGACCAATGGAAGTTGGGGCTGAATTTGCTAATGCTGGTGCTAAGGTACCATTTATAAATATCAATGGCATATCCTTAGCCCAAACTATGATTGCCCCAACTCTAGTCGCGGCTGGGATTGGAACTTTGTTCTATATTGTCTTAACCAAGATGAAATCACCTGTCTTCCTTGCTTCTAGTTTTGCCTATATTGCCCCGATGTGTGGGGCTGTTGCTCTAGGTGCAGTTCCTGCTTCAATGGGAAGTGATGGATTAGCAGTGGCGGCAAGTGCCGGAGAAACTGTAATTGGATTTTTTGCTAACATATGGGCACTTCCAATTGGTATGGCCATGGTTGGTGCTTTATATGTAATAATCGCGATAATTATTAAATTCGCCGGGGTCAATTGGCTAAATAAATTACTTCCTACCATCGTAATTGGACCAGTAATCATGGTCATCGGATTAGGGCTTAGCGTCTCTGCTGTTAATAATCTAGTTTCTTCTAGCGGCAATCATGAATCTTATAATCTAGTTGCCTTATTATGTGGCTTAATCGGGATGATCGTAACTGCTTTATGTGCCCATTATGGCAAGAAGACATTGAGCTTAATCCCATTTGTAATGGGTATGGTTGCAGGATATGTTGCTGCAGCTATATTTACTGGCATTGGATATTACGCTTGCGGAAGCGAAGCCTTCCATGTCGTTGATTTCTCTCCTATTGTCAATAATTTCAAAAACATCGGAGTACAAAGCTTCATCGATGTTCCTGGCTTCATCTTCCTTCCTGAAACATTTAAGGCTGCTGCCCCAATAAAAGGAAGCCAAATCGGAAGCATTGCCTTGTTATTCATTCCTGTTTCATTAGTTACAATCTGCGAACATATCGGCGACCATAAGAACCTTTCCGGAATAATCGGCAGGGATTTATTAACTGACCCAGGATTATCTAGAACCCTCATTGGTGATGGAGTTGCCACGGCTTTAAGTGGAGTTATGTGTGGGGCTGCCAATACTACTTATGGAGAAAACGTTGCAGTAGTTGGCGTTACTAAGATTGCTAGTGTCAAAGTTATTATCTTGGCTTGCTTTATGACTATATTGCTAGGATTCCTCTCTCCTATAATGTCAGTAGTAGAGACTATTCCAACTTGCGTTACTGGAGGGGTATCCTTGCTCCTATATGGTTTCATCGCTGCTAGTGGAGTAAAGATGTTAATCAACGAGCAAGTCGATATGTCTAATACTAAGAATATCTTTGTCGCATCAGTTATCCTAGTTTCTGGGATTGGCGGGTTGGCATTGAAGTTTATTTTCCCAGGAACTTCTACAATGATTACTGTTACTTCAACTGCCTTCTCAATGATCCTAGGTATCTTAATGAACCTAATCCTAAAAGATAAGAAAGTTGAAGCTAAGGCTGAATAAGAAATTAACTCAATATGAACGGCTCTTCTATGATGGAAGGGTCGTTTTTTCGTTAAATAGAGATTTTTCTAGGAAAAATAAGTTCTAAAGTGTAGTATATCGCCGACAGATCCCGGATCGCCTCTTAACAATGCGCAACATCCGGGCCTTTTTATTTATTGTTTATATTTTTGAGTTCGTATTTCAGGTACGAAATTGATTGTTGTCTCGATATTTTGTGATTCAAAACGAAACCAAAACGAAATCAAAACGAAATTTAATACTGCGTTTCGTTTTATATGTTAGAATATCTTTATAGAGGAGTGCCTATGACTTATTTTGAAAGTAAAGAAGTTGCATCTAGATTAGATATATCTATCCGTCGAATTCAGCAAATGTGCAAAAGCGGGGAGATTGACGGGGCTAGGAAAGAAAACGGAAGTTGGTTAGTCCCTAAGGATTTTATTGATAAGAATATGTCTTCTAATTCTAAAAAGAAGCCACTTCCTATCGGGATATCTGATTTTAAGAAAGCCGTAACCGAATATTATTATGTCGATAAGACTTTATTAATTAAGGACTTTCTAGATAATAGACCCCAAGTTTCTCTTTTTACCCGTCCACGTAGATTTGGTAAGACTTTAAACATGGATATGCTCCGTGTATTCTTTGAACAAAGCAAAGAAGATACTTCTATTTATTTTAAGGATAAGAATATTTGGAAATGCGGTAAGCCATATACTTCTTATCAAGGTCAATATCCAGTCATATTCCTTACTTTTAAAGATGTAAAATGTGAATCTTATGAAGATACTTTCTCTAAGATTTCTAAACTTATATCTTTAGAATTCTTACGTCATAACGAATTAGAGACTAGCCCTTATTTAAATGAATATGAGATTAGTCAATATAAGAAAATAGCATCAGGTACTGCAAGCGAAATTGATCTAGAAATGTCTCTTCAATTGCTTTCTTTATTCCTATATAAACATTACAAAAAAGAATGCTTCATCATAATCGATGAATATGACACTCCTTTAGAGCAAGGAAATCCAAAGATTATTAATTTCATGCGCGGATTCTTTTCTGGCGGGTTAAAGGATAACCCATCTTTAGCATATGGATTCCTTACTGGCATACTTAGGGTTGCAAAAGAAAGCATCTTCTCAGGACTAAATAATTTAAAGATCAACTCTATATTAGATGACGAATATAGTGAATATTTTGGATTTAGCAAAGATGAAGTAAAAGAGCTCCTTTCATATTACAATTATTCAGATAAATACGAAGAGGCTTGCTCTTGGTATGATGGATATGTATTTGGCAATAATGAAATATTTAATCCTTGGTCAGTCATAAATTATGTTTCATCTAATTGCATTCCAAAGGCTTTCTGGCTTTCAACTGGAAGCAATGACATCATTGGTGAAATAGTAGAAGCTGCCAATGATATAACAAAAGAAAACCTCCATAAATTATTAATTGGAGAGAAAGTTACTACCTATATCGATACAAGTGTTATCTATCCTGAAATTAATAAAAACCCTTATAGCATCTATAGTTTCTTGCTTGTCGCAGGTTATTTGAAAGTGTTGAAGATATATCCTCAGACCGATGGGAATTATATATGTGACGTTGCTATCCCGAATAAAGAGATTACTTTTGTTTATGAAAAAGAAATACTTTCCAAGACCGGGAAAGAAAGCATTGCCATTTCCTTTCAACAGGCAATTTTCCTAAATGACATTAATTCATTAGAAAAGATATTAGAAAGATTCATGGTTGAATCTATATCTAGCTTTGATGCTCCTAATGAATCTTTTTATCACGGGATGATGCTTAGATTATGTGCGATTACTAGCTCTAGATATAAAATCTCTTCCAATAGGGAATCTGGATTAGGTAGGTTTGATATATGTCTTAATCCAATCAATAAATCTAACCCTGGATTCATATTCGAATTCAAAAAAGGAGAAGATACATCTAGCCTAGATAAATTAGCCAAGAAGGCATTAGATCAAATCGAAAAGAAAAAGTATGACGAAGAGATGAAACTTGATGGGGTAAATAAAATCATTAAAGTAGGGATAGCCTTCTTTAATAAGAATGTAAAACTAGAATCTAGGAATAATTTTACTAATAACGCTTAATTATTTAGCAACTTCTATATCCATTTTCTCTACTTCTTCCTTAGTAGGGACATAGATATATGGGTTATTGCGGTGGAGCTCTTTATAATCTAGCCCATATCCAACGACGAATTTGTTCTCGTGTAGAGTTTTTCCAACATAATCTATTTGGACCGGGATTTTTCTTGCGCAGGCTTTATCTAACAAGGTAGCTACTAGAATTTGCTTTGGGCTATATTTTTCCTTTATGTGGTCGATAAGGTATTTCATAGATAGCCCTGTATCGATTATATCTTCAACAATGACAACGCTACGGGAATCTAGATTAATAGATATATCTTGCTTAAGGGTGATATGTCCGCTAGTTTTATCCCCTTCATAACTAGATATCTTTATATAATCCACTAAGATATCGCTTTCGATATGCTTGATTAGATCACTCATAAAATTCATCGCACCCTTCATGACGCAAATAAAGACAGGGAGTCTTTCTTCATTTTTTAGACGTTCATTTAAAGAAGTTCCAATTCTAATGCAGGCTTCTTCTATTTCTTCTCTAGACATGACAAGTTCTTTCATCACTTTTCTCCATTTAGTAAAAATTTGAATTAGATTATTATATTGAAAATGCCCATATTTAGGAAAAGAAAGCGCTATCTTTATAAAAATTATTTTTGTTTAAGGACATATAAAAACTCCTATTGTATAATGCTTCTAATATAGTAAATCGCCTCTATCGAGGTCAAAGGAAGTAATCATGCTAGACAACAATGCAATTCTATTCTCCTTATCCGCTAACGAAGACTTGGCTGCCTCTATTGCAAAGAAGCTAGGTGTCGAGCTTGGCTCAAGGAGCATCCGTCATTTTCCTTCTGGTGAAATAATTGTCGAACCAGTCGAGACAGTCCGTGGCAAGGACGTATTCATCATCCAATCAACATGTGCTCCGGTTAATGAAAACCTAATGGAGACACTTATCTTTATTGATGCCTTACGTAGAAGCAGCGCTAGGGAAATCAATTTGATAATTCCTTATTTTGGCTATGCTAGACAAGATAGGAAAGCTAAGCCAAGACAGCCAATAACTGCTGCCTTAGTTGCCCATTTGCTTACTACTGCTGGAGTTGACCGTGTAGTTACTGTTAATCTCCATGCTGCCCAAATCCAAGGATTCTTCTCCTGCTTAGTCGATGACTTGACTGCTGTACCTTTATTAGGAAGGGCAATCATCTCTAGTGGAGCAGATTTGAATAATGTCGTTGTTGTCTCTCCTGACCATGGTGGCGTTACCCGTGCTAGATTATTAGCAGAGCAACTTAACGCCCCATTAGCTATTATTGATAAAAGACGTAATTCCAAGCTTGAGCCTGAAGCCATGAATATCATCGGTGAAGTAAAGGGAAAAGATTGCATTATGATCGATGATATGATCGATACTGGCAAAAGCGCGGTTATCGGGGCAAATGCTCTTCTAGGTAGTGGGGCAAATAGCGTCAAGATTGCTGCTATTCACCCTGTATTTAGCGATCCTTGCTTTGATTTAATCAAGTCTGGTCCATTTAGCGAAGTTATCGTTACTGATTCAATTCCGCTAGATGAACGTTTCAAGAGCCTAGATTTTGTCCATGTAATTTCATTAGCTTCCATGTTAGCGGAATGTATCGATAGAATCGTAAATAATAATCCATTGTCTGCTGTTTATGCTGCCTATGGTTCTGAAGATTATAAATTGAACCATTAATATAAATAGAAAGGGCAAATATGAAACTTGATAATATTAGATTAGGCTTGACTTACGACGATATTCTTCTTATCCCAGAAAAATCAGAAGTAGTTCCTTCTGAAGTTTCACTTAAGACGTTTCTTACCCCCTCTATCCAATTGAATATCCCGATTGTTAGTGCTGCCATGGATACAGTTACCGAATCTAGTTTAGCTATTGCCTTAGCTAGATGCGGTGGAATCGGGATGATACATAAAAACATGTCTATTGAAGAGCAAAAGAAAAATGTTGAGCTCGTCAAAAGAAATGAATCTGGCATGGTAATTGATCCAATAACATTGCATCCTGAGCAAACTGTTCTTGAAGCAGAAGCTTTATTGCATCATTTTTCTATCTCCGGACTTCCGGTTGTTGATTCTTCTAATCGCCTTATCGGGATTGTTACTAACCGCGATATTAGGTATATAAAACTAGACAATACCCCAGTAAGCAAGATTATGAGCAAAGATAACCTTGTTACCGGAAAAGAAGGGATAAGCCTAGAAGAAGCCCAGGAAATATTATGGAAGAACCGTATCGAAAAGCTTCCTATCGTCAATAACGAAGGCGTTTTAGTAGGTTTAATTACTTCTAAAGATATCGATAAGAAAAAAGATTATCCAAATGCTGCTAAAGATAATAAGGGCAGGCTTCTTTGTGGGGCTGCGGTTGGAGTTGGCTCCTCTACTTTAGAAAGAGTAAAGGCTCTTGTTGAGGCAGATGTCGACGTCCTTACCATTGATAGTGCACATGGACATAGCAAGAATATCATCGAAATGGTAAAACAAATACATTCCTGTTATCCATTATTGCCTTTAATCGCTGGCAATATTGTTACTAAAGAAGCTGCAAGAGATTTAATCGAAGCAGGGGCAAGTGCTGTTAAAGTTGGTATTGGTCCAGGTTCAATTTGTACGACTAGAGTTGTTAGCGGCGTTGGTTCCCCTCAAGCTAGCGCGGTTGATGAAGTTAGTTCCTATTGCCGTGATAAAGGTATTTGTGTCATTGCTGATGGCGGGATTAAATATAGTGGTGACATAGTTAAGGCCTTGGCAATTGGTGCGGATAGCGTCATGCTTGGATCATTACTAGCAGGAACTATTGAATCTCCTGGAGAAGAAATTATCTATCAAGGAAGAAGATTCAAATCCTATGTAGGAATGGGTAGCCTAGCTGCGATGAAACGCGGTTCTGCCGACCGTTATTTCCAAAGTGAATCGACTTCTGCAAGGAAATTAGTCCCAGAAGGAATTGAAGGCAGAGTTGCCTTTAAGGGAGCACTAGCCGATACCATATATCAATTATGTGGCGGGATTAGAAGCGGCATGGGTTATTGTGGGGCGAAGGATTTAGAAGCCCTTAGGAATAATGCCCACTTTATCCGCATTACAAATGCTGGATTAAAAGAAAGCCATCCTCATGATGTAAATATTACGGTTGAGGCACCTAATTACTCTAAGTGCGACTAACTAATTAACTAACTTATTTAGGGCATCCATCAGGATGTCCTTTTTAGTTCGCAAGCAATAAAATCGGCTTTTAACAATTATTAAAATATTTCTCATTACTATTTTATGGGTGTGGTATTATCATTGCATGCGAAAATTGGATAGGGAATTTGATCAGAATATTGTTGATGCTCTTAAAAAATTACCTGTTCCATTGAAAAGCGCTAGGGGCAGTGAAATATATTTTGACAACGATAAAAGATATGAATCTATTTTTGAGCACATAGCAAATAAAAACCATCATTTGACTATTAAAGATGTAAAGGCAATACCTGCAATATTGCTAGATAAAAATTCTTTAAAACTAGATGGAAGTGGAAAAAAGTTTAGTACATATATTGGTAGAAGGGGCAAACTAAAAGAAAGAATAAAATACATGAAAATAGTTACTCAAAAAGGCAGGGAGAAAAGAGAATCGGTAGTAACAATCTATTTGATAAAAAATAATAATTGATAAAGCATTTGACTTTCGGTAAAATTTAGTTGTCAAAGGTGGAGATCCAGCTGACGACCACGACGCACCATAGCCATATGGTGGGCAGTGATGCAGGTGGAAGCTAATAGATGGCCTCTAACGTTTAGTCGCTTCCTTAATATAAAGCTGTCCTGCTTGACAAATATTAACATCCCATGTGGATGTTTTTATTTTTGTCTTTTTTATTAACGACTAAAACTTGAAATTTGGCATGCCCAATTAATTTGGATGTGTCAATTTGGCATACTTATTAGAAAAAAACATGCCAAAAACAATTTAAGGAATTCGTTTACAGTGACAATTGACTATTTTTCCTTGTTCCTGATTTCTTTGATTGCATCAAAAATATCTTGTTCAGTTAGGCTAGATTCTTTAGCAATCTTCATGTTTTCTTTGATTCCGTTCTCGAATTCTTCTTTAGATGGAAGCTTGTTTTTCTTTATAAGAATAGAATCTTCGTTACAGTAAATAAAAAGTTTGTCGCCACTATTGATTTTTAATTTGTTTCTCATTTTTAACGGCAATACAACTTGCCCTTTGGAAGAAACGTTAATGATTTCAATATCCATGCTAACCTCTTATCAGTAAGAAAATCTTACTATTTAAAATAAGCGTAAGAGTAATTGAATAAATTATCAAGTGTCATCTATGAAAACACGCCAATGTGAACAATAAAAAAGAAGGGATAACATATTGATTTCCCTTCTAATTAATACATGGGTCAACCAAATTAATGAGAATCGCTTAGATTTAATAAATATGAACAAGGAACCATCGCATTCTTTTCTCCTTCAAGTTCATATAATCTAATAACTGTAATCGCACCGACTGGATTACCACCAGCTTCTTTTACTAGTTTAGCTAAAGCGGCAAAAGTGCCTCCAGTTGCAAGCAAGTCATCTACTAATAAGACACGGTCATCGCTTTTAAATGAATTGGCAGGAACTTCCATCGTGGCATTTCCATATTCAAGTTCATAAGAGACTTTATATGTCTTTCCCGGGAGTTTACCTTCTTTTCTAGCCATTACAAAGCCGATACCCATCTTCAAAGCAAGGGCAGAGCCGAATATAAATCCACGAGATTCAGCCCCGACGATGATAGTTGGCTTATATTCATTAGCTAGCTTTTCTAGCTCATTAATGCAATAACTAAAAGCCTTAGGATCTTTTAATAATGGAGAGATATCCTTAAAGGAAATACCCTTTTTTGGGAAATCAGGAGTAACGCCGATATAATCATTTAAATTCATTTGTTCTTACCTCGAAAGAATTATAAGTATGTTAACTAGACTTATGCAAACTATACTTAATGTTTTTAATTAAAAAAATGGCAGTTTTTTAGACTAGTTACTATCTATATTTAAATAAAGCAAAATTAGTTAGCAATTTCTTGTTTTTGATAGTGAAGTTAAGATAGCTTTCATGATAAAATCCTTTAATTGAAAGAAGGTTAATATCGATGGATATATCCAAATATAAAAACGTAACCGTCCTCAATCATCCTTTGCTAAGCCATAAGATTACTCTTTTGCGTAAAAAGGAAACCGGAACGAAAGATTTTCGTACCCTTGTCAAAGAAATCGCTTTGATGGAAGGATATGAAGCTTTACGCCAAGTTCCAACTAAATTAGTCGAAATTGAAACCCCAATCGAAAAAAGCATGCAACCTGTCATTTCTGGCAAGAAATTATGCTTTGCCCCAATTTTAAGGGCAGGGCTAGGCATGGTGGAAGGAATGCTAGAATTAGTACCAAGCGCTAAAATCGGCCATATCGGGATGTATAGAGATGAAAAGACCCATGAGCCACATGAATATTTCTGCAAGATGCCTCATGATGTCGAAAATAGGGATGTCTATATCCTTGACCCAATGCTAGCAACTGGTGGAAGTGCAGTCGATGCAGTCAAACTCCTAAAGGCTAGGGGAGTCAAGAACATCCATTTTATCTGTATTATCGCTGCTCCAGAAGGAGTAGATGCCTTCTGCAAGGTCTATCCTGATGTTGATTTATATATCGGTGCACTTGACCGTCAATTAAATGAAAAAGCCTACATTTGCCCAGGTCTTGGGGATGCAGGCGATAGGATTTTCGGGACTATGTAATTAGTCTTGCTTGTCCTTTGCTAATTTTTCATTAAGCTTATCTAAATCCTCTTTAGTAGGAGTATAGACATAAGGTATGTTCCTCTGCAGTTCGTCATAATCTAGACCGAACCCAATGAGGAACTTATTTTTTTCTAAAGTCTTCCCAACATAATCGACTTTTTCATCGACTTTACGGCAATTGATCTTATCAAATAAAGAACACACCAATACTCTTTTTGGGGTAAATGAAGTATTTATATAATCCTTTAATATACGGATAGTTAATCCTGTATCGACAACATCTTCGACAATGACGACACTGCGATTGCTAGGATCACTTTCTAGCATGTGCTTGAAGATTACTTTGCCGGTTTGCTTAGTTCCATCATAAGAAGAAACCTGTACATAATCGGTTATTATCTCGATGCTTAGGTTATTAAGCAAAGAGGCATAGAAATTTAGCGCACCTTTCATTACTACAATAAATAGAGGTGTCTTTTCTTCATTGGCTAGATCAGCTGATATTTGCTTTCCTAGTCTTTTGGTGATGTCTTCGATTTGGCTATGGGATAAAACAAGTTCTTCCATTATTTGGAACTCCTTTTTTTGATATTAGATAACTCTATTACTAATTTGGTATTAAGAACACTAGAAATAGCTAAAAAAGTAAAGAAAGCGCTACGAAAGCAATTAAAAAACAACTATGAAAGCGCATTCTTTATATTAAAGCTATTTAACGTAGTAAGATTTGCTCGTTTATGGAAATCATTGTTCAAATATTTAGCGATCAAAACTTCATTGGGGCCATTCTATCTACTATTGTATTCTTGTTTCTTGGCTTCTTTTTTAGAAGAAAGAACATCATTGGAGAAAAAGGAAAAGAAGTAATAAATGCCTTGGTAATGAAAATAGCAATACCATGTATGGCTTTTGCAGCTTTCATGTCTGATTTCAATCCAAATGAATTATCCACACACGGGTTATTGCTTTTATTGTCTTTGCTTTTATATGTAATATTTATTCTATTTGGGAACCTTGTTTTTATCAAAAGTGATAATTCCAAGCGACCCGTGTATGCAATTTTAACCGCAGTCGGACAGCTAACTTTCTTCTCTATTCCTATATTAAAAGCTATATATAGCGGCGAACATCTTTCTAGTGTCCTTATCCCATCTTCTTTGATGACTTTATCTTTTAGAGTTGTTGTCTATATTTATTGCTTTATTACAATTTCTGGGACCAAGTTAACAAAAGAGAATGCCAAATCGACATTAAAATCCATATTTGTTAATCCAATCATGATTGCAATGGGACTAGGTGTATTGATTTGGCTTATCCAAAATGTAATTTGGCAAGTAGATGTCAATGGGACTAGTTATGGCTTCCTCCGCATTGATAAGACTTGCCCAGCCTTATTCAAGATTATTTCCATGGGTGATAGTTTAGCCACCCCATTATGCATGCTTCTAATTGGAGTTACTCTAGGGGAATCTAATATTGCTTCAGCCTTAAAGAATAAGACTTCTTGGTTAATAGCCTCATTAAAGATGTTTGCTATTCCTGCTATTACATTTGGGATATGCATCTTAATTCAACTAACTGGGTTAATTAGATTTAATGAATATAGTCTGGCTGCCATTGTTATAGGGATGGATGCCCCGACTAGTGCAGTAGTAATAGCGTTCTGTAATGATTATGATAGGGAAACTTATGTTGCTAGTGATAGTGTTTTCCTTTCAACCTTGCTTAGCATTATTTCAATTCCATTATTTTTCATATTGATTAAGTTTGCCATTACTTGGCCTTTATTCGCCTAATAAAACAAGAAATATTACACGGTTTTAAAGAAGATAGACCTATGAAAATCGAGGAACTTAGTTTAGCTACTAGTATTGATTCTAAAATTATTAGTGTCTATCGCGATAGATTAATTAAAAGAGGAATTTTGTATTCTCCTGCCTATGGGTATCTAGAAATAACACTACCTAGATTCATTAATTATTTGGAAACTAAATACATATAATTTCTAGCTAACTAAAATTATGAAAAAATAAGTGCTCCTAGTCTTTTAATTTGGCGGTTTATATTGAAACATTCTATATGTTAAAATTTATTTAGTAACAAGGAGTTTTATATGCGCTATACAAAACTTAGAATAGATTTTAAATATGGACCAAAAGATCGCTTTTATCGAGTGATATTGGTAAAAGGGAATCCCAATTTATTTAAATTAGGTATTGCAATTGGGACTATTTTAGGGGCAGTCTTCGAACATTGCTTTCTGATTACAGTTAGAAAAGATTCTATTTCTTATGTCATGTCCCCATTTATGGAAGAGCCATTGAACGGTTATAAATATTTAGGCAATCATAAATTTAAGGAACTCCCTGATGAATTTGATTTCGAATACGATACAGGCGATGGGTATGATTTTACCTGCAAGAAAGAAAAGGAATTGGTAGAGTTCAATTCTGATAAAGAATATATAATCCTAGAAGGAAAAGGACAGGGGATATGGGAGGACAACATCCATACTCTTTTCAAACTATTTAATAACGAGATAGACCCTGATTTGAATGAAAATGATGATGTGAAGGGAATTTATAAACCCTGGAACTGCTTTATAAACAAGTTTAGTGATTTCGATTTGCCTTTAGATATCAAAAGAGAAAATAAAGCTTTCGACAAAGTGTTCGACCTTAATTACCGTGAGTTGAAAAAGGCAGATAAAGAATATGCAGAGGTAAATAATATAGACTTGTTAGATTATGATGAATCAAGAGACATTGCTTTCTATTTATTGAATATATGGATTGATGAAATAGAAGAACAAATCAAAGAAAATAAAGATGTAAAATCCGTATTTGAAGCCATTTCTAAGAAAAAAGATGAGTTCATTGCAAAAGAGCTTATGGCGGTGCAATTCTCCAAGTACTGCTTTGAAATAAGAAAGAAAAAGATTTCTTTTGATGAAAAAGAATATTTAAGAAGATTAGATAATTTATCTAACGGGATTCCTAATTCTTTCTAAAGGAAGACAAATTTAATTATCTTCTTTGACTTCCTTTCTAACATCGCTAGGAAGAACGCCTTTAATCTTTTTAAATACGCGCACGAAATAGTTATAGTCAATAAATCCATAGCGTTCTGCTATTTCGACTAGAGTATTTTCGCTATACCTAATATCGTTATAGGCCCTATCGACTTTATATTTAAGGATATATTTTTTAGGAGTGGTACCTGAATATAGTTTTACCACCCTTTCTAATTGCTTATGTGAAAGGAATAATTCTTTACAAATATTCTCAACTCTTATGCTTTCATTTAGGTGCTTATTGATATAGGGGTCTAGCTCTTTTTCTAGAAAGTTATCTTTTGAGGCGATTAATTTTGTGGTTTTAGCGTAATTAAGAATGATAGTAATCATGTCTATAATCGATTGGTATTTATTGATGCTAAATGAAGGAATGGCTTTATATTTTTTTATCAAATTCTTTTCATCTTTTTTGAATAGGTAGCAATACTCTTTTATGTGTTCGATATTTTCTTTGTATTTCTTTGGATCCCTAAATGGTCCAATCAAAATATAGAAGGAACTTTTAGCATCTACTGAGAATTTTAGGATGATTTCAACTAATCCAAAATGGCAATAATAATAGAATGGTTCGTCTTGTTTCGTTATTTTTTCGATGGCAAGTTTGTCGCTTATAGCACATTTTTTCCTTACATCATCTTTTATAAACATACAAAAAGGAAAGATATTTAGGTTTCTAGCGTCGCTAGAAGTGCCGTTCTCATCGAATATTGATACGTTTGCTTTGATTAGCAATGATAACGAAGAGAGCAACTTGGAGAGTACTTTGAAATTATATTCAATCATATCTAAAGTATATCTTAATAGAAATATAAAACAAACATTTTTAGCGGCTAAAAAATGCTATTAAACGTTAAAATAGTATCTTTCTATTTGCTTAATATTTTGAAACAATATTACCATGGATTCCTTAACCAAAAAGCAAATCAGAAAAAGAGGGCGTTATTTTCGTCACCGTGCTTTTTCTTCTTCCGCTTTGAAGCAGAAAATCATTACATGGTTCATTTTTATTTTGTTTTTGGCATATGCAATTTCTTTAATTTATCCATTTGTCTATTTAATGATTAATTCCTTTAAATCTCCTAATGAATTTATTGGAGGTTATGACCCTATTACTGATACAAGGATCTATCCAAATTATTTTTGGTTTACAACTAATCCAACAATCCAAAACTTCATAGATGCTTTTAATAAAATAAGTGTTGGAAGCCAAGAGACGAATATATTACAGATGTTTCTTAATTCCATCTTTCTATCTTTAGGGGAGACTATTGTCTCAATGGCATTTACATGTATGGCAGCCTATGTATTGGCCAAATATACATTCAAGGGTAATAAATTGATATATACCATCGTATTGACTGCCTCATTTATTCCGGCTGTTGCAAGTTTGCCTGCAACTTATAAACTAATGAATGATCTTTCCTTGATGGGGACTTATTTTGGGATGATTATCCTAAACGCAAGTGCTTTTGGTGGTGCTTTCTTATATATACATAGTTATTTCAAATCAATCCCATGGTCTTTTGCAGAATCTGCAATGATGGATGGCGCTAGCGATTTTAGGATATTCAGGCAAATAATGGTCCCATTAGCTAGAAACGGGGTTTTGACCTTTACCATTATTAGATTCTTGGGTTTCTGGAATGATTATTGGTATCCAAGCCTATTCTATTCAAATCGTCCAACTATTGCAGTTGGCATTGCTGGGTTAGGTGATAGCGCCAATGCTTTCCCTGTTATTTGTGCTGCTATGGTATTAGCGGTATTGCCTGTATTGATTTTCTATGCGATTTTCCAAAAGAAATTAATGCTTAACACAATTGATGGCGGTCTAAAATAATATGAACAAGAACGATTTGGCATTATTAAAAGAAAAGAAGAGAAGAGATCGCCTTAAATTGATTTTCATATGGTCGATGCTTGCTCTTCCTTTGCTGCAATTCCTTATCTTTTTCGTCTATGTAAATCTATCTTCTATTATCATTTCTTTCCAAGATGGAGCTGGCAATTTTACTTTCTTGAACTACAAAAGCTTCTTTCAGGAACTATTTAGGGGAAACGACTATAATGGCTTTGAATTTAGGGATGCGATTATCTATTCATTCCTTTTGGGGATAAATGATGTATTGCTCGTATTTGTTTCTACTATTCTTGCTTACTTTATGTATAAGAAGATACCTGGCAAGAACTTCTTTAGGGTAGTTTTCTTCTTGCCATCTATTATCTCTATAACAATCTATGTTCTTGTCTATAAATTCATGCTCTCTCCTGAAAGTGGATTAGCCGGCAAACTCTTTCCGGATTTTGGATGGCTAAACGATGGGACTTTGGCACAGAAATTCACGATTCCTCTTTATTGTCTTTGGGTTGGGACCGGATATAACATTTTGATTTTAGGTGGGGCAATGAGCAATATACCTACAGAAGTCATAGAAAATGCCAAGTTAGAAGGGGTATCTAGAAGAAGAGAATTATTCGACATCATCATTCCTTTGATTTGGCCGACTTTGATGGTGGCGTTTCTAGGAAGTATTACAACTGTATTTACCCTATTTATACAAGTTAAGTTAATTACAAATGGTGCTGTTGGGACTAGGACAATTGCCTATTTGATCAATAACTTTACCGAACAGCAAAAACTAAATTATGCAGCTGCAATTGGAATATGTTTCACATTGGTGTCTATTCCTCTTGTGATTTTAATGAAACATTTACTAGAAAGGATTGGAAGAAAATGGGGATACAAATGAGGTCATTTATGAAAAAGAGAATTGTTTTACCTACGTTAGTTTGTCTAGGATTTGGATTGCCTATAGCTTTAACTAGTGTTAATCCAATAAATGTCGATGCGAGCCAAAAGAGCAAAGTATTGATTAATGATACTTTTAATAACAAGGCCAATGCTGGTGGTTTGGATAATGAGACTTGGAACGATAGATCTTCAAATAGAATCGCTCAGTCTAGTGAGGGGTCTTCTTATTTGACATTTAATAAAAGCAATGATGGTGGGGAAAGTTTAGGACTATTCAGCAAGAAATTAATTAATGACATTAACTATTTTCAATATGATTTCAAAATCGAAGGCGATAGATGGGTTACCCCTGTTTTTGTTAGCAAGAACATAGATGTAACTAATGGGGGGGTTTGGAATAAGGAACTTGTCTATAATAGCATTTCCTATATTAATTCTAGTGTTTCTTCTTCGCTTGGCGGCAAACTTTCACATAATTTCGATTTCAAGACTTTGTTTGGGACCGACGCTAAAGAAGCATGGCTAACTTGCAGAGTTACCACTATTTCAAAAACAGAAGGAAAAATAAATTTTAAACTTCAGAATAGCATTGATTTTGATGCTTCTAATGAAGCTACTTTCACCTATTCCTATAATGATACGGATTTAAAGAACGCCTATGTTGGTGTTATGGCTTCTTCTGAGAATGCAATCGTTCATATAGACAATCTTTTACTTAATTATGGTGAAAACCAATCTATAAGTGAGGACTTCAATAATTTTGATTTCGATAATCCTGCAGGTGGTTTTACTTTCTTTAAAAATAGTCCAGCTTATCAAAATACGGCTAGTATTTCTGATACCTCAACTTTAACTTTCTCTAGTAAGGAAAATGATTTCATCTTGTCTAAGAAACAAATAGGAAATGATACTTCAATAATCAAGGAAGTCGAAATAGTGGATTTGAAGTTTGATATTAGTTTTTCTAACGTTGCAACTAATGAAAAACTAGGGATTGTCTTTGGATTAAACAAAAATCCAACTAATCTTTATTCTAATTCCCTTGTTTATGAGATTAGCAAGGATAAAGGTGAACTAAAGCAATATGAAAATGGAGTTCAAACTTTAGATACATCTAAAAATACCAACGTATTCAGTTCCATATCTACTTCAGATAGCCAAATTAATATAAAGATATATAAAAGTGGCAAATTCCTTGTCTATGAAAACTCTAGATTAGTAAAAGATTCTAGCGGAGACTTAGCTAATTTCCCTGTCGTTACTAATTTTATCGGCTATTTTGCAATAGCTAGTTTAACTGATATTGATAATAAAGTTATATTTGATAACGTCAAATTAACTAACACCTTCTACTATGTTCCAGTTACTAAAAGTGTAACCCACAATTTCTCTTCATCCTTCTTTGGCAATAAAGGAGAAGAAGACTTTATCTTAATGGATGGAGATGGTGGAGGAAAGATGGGGGTAGAAGATGGGAAGCTAGTCTTTAACTGCGGGACTGATGGGACTTTCTTTGGTTCTAGCCATCAATATGATGACTTCATTCTTGATTTCAAGCTCTGCTCGATTTTAGCCGATACTTCAACTGAAGATCCAAGCAAGAATGCGACTACTCTTGGAAGGTGGATTGGGTTAGATTTATCTAGAGAAAACAAGACTTATGGTTCTTATGGAAAATATGCAACTGTCATTACCCAAATTGTTCCTGATAAGAAATATGGAGATAAATTCACCCCTGGTATCTTTAGCGATTCTGAAATCTCTACATTCAATAAAGATGATGCAACAATTACAGTCCATAACGAAATACCTCTTTCATTAATGGAAAACATCCAATACACCTCGCCATTTGATGAAGGAAAGATTAAAGAAAGCGATGCGATTTGCTTCAGGTTTGTTTCAAATAACGGAAATCTTAAGTTATATCTAAAAACAGCAGGAGAAGTTAATTACACATTGTATTATGAAATTGATGGGCTTGAATTAAATGGCTATTTTGCCCTTTGTTGTACTGGGTTTACCTTTATCAAAATCGATGACTTTAGTATGTCAAATACTAGTAGCGTCTATGTTAACGCCCCTTCTAGTGCCCCTGAAACAATTGTAGAGAAAGAAACTGAAGTCATTTATGACAAGAATAATCCAGATACCAATATTGATGATGAGATTAGGTTAAATACTTCTACAAACTATCTAGCAATTATATTTATTGCAACTTCAGCAATCGAACTAGTTGGAATAGGTGTTCTAGTTACTTTATTAATAAGGAAGAAGAAAAATGAAAAATAAGAAAGTTTCCTTATTAATATTAATACCTGTTATCTCAATTTTATCAGGCTGCAATTCGTTAGGTGAGATTGTTGAACCAACCTTCTCTAGCCTAGATAAAGTAACTTTTGTTGCCTATGCTGGACCAACTGTTGGAAGTTGGAACGGAGTTAGCAAGAACGTTAATACTTTGACTGACGAACATTATAAAAAGATTGCAGATGCTGGCTTTAATAAGATAATTGCTTTATATGAAGGGGCATCTAGCGAGACTTCTTCATTAGAAGTTACTATTGAAAATAGGGCTAAAAAGGCTGAAGAACACGCTTTAATTGCCCTTGAATTAGCGAAAAAATATAACCTTGAATATTATGTTAGGGATTGGTCTTTTTATGGATTGACTCAACCAAGTGGCTATTGTTATTCAAAAGGAATCAATAGCCAAGAAGAAGTAAATAGAATAATCGATAAGATATTTACTGATGACAATAAATATATCCACCACGATAACTATGCTGGTAATTTTTGCTATGACGAGCCTACTTATGATGAATTAGAAAATGTAAGCTGGGAAGTAAATGCCTATTTAGATAGGATGAAGCAATTAAATGCCAAAGGTGAACCTCTAGTTAATCTTCTTCCTATTTATGCAAGTGGAAAAGATCATATGGGTGGCTTCTCCTATAGCCAATATCTAGATAGGTATATCGAATTAATAGGAAAGAAGATTGGCTATATTTCCTATGATTTCTATCCGTTTTTAGGTGGGGAAGGCTCCTATTTAAGAAGTCAATATTTGCTAAATCTTCAATTAGCGGCCTTAAAAGCAAAAGCAAATAACATCGAATTAAGAAGTTTTGTCCAGACTAAAGGAGACTTTACTGGATTAAGGGATTTGACCTCTATTGCAGATTTTAGATTCCAAGTCTATACATCTTTAGCCTTTGGATCTAGAAACCTCACTTATTATGAATATGCAGGGGACAAATCTGCTAAAGAAGGGGAATTTGCCTTATTTAATTATTATGATGGGACTTATAACTATACCTATGATTTGGCTAGTCAAGTAAATAACGAAGTCCATTCATTTGAAGATGTCTTGACCTCTTATGATTTTGATAATGTCACTTATTTCAATGCGAATGAACTTTATGATAACCAAAACTTTGCCAATTTAGTCGAATATGTCGATTATTTTGACAGGGTGAAGATAAATTCCGCTAGCGAAGATACTCTCCTGACTAGTTTTAAGCATAAAGAAACTAATGATGATGCCTTTATGTTAATGAATTTCACTGATCCATATGAAAATAAAATCGATGAAGTTACATTGAAATTTAATAACGCCAAAGGGCTACTTATGTATAGATTTGGCCAAAAGATGTTAGTTAGATTGCCTTCGAATGGAGAATATAAATTCAAATTATATCCAGGAGAAGGAAGATATTTGATTCCAATAAAGTAGGAGGATTTTAATCATGTCAAAACTAAAGAAAGCATTACCTTTATTAGCAACATCGTTATTGCTACTAACTAGCTGTGGGACTAACGGAGATGGCGATAAACGTATATTGAAAATAGAATTCGTAAAAGGTGGGTTTGGTTTAACTCCATATGAAAAGCTAGCAGAAGCCTTTATGAAAGAACATAAAGATGTCAAAGTAAAGCTAATTCCAAATAGAGAAATGGCATCGACTACGGCAACCAAACTAGAACAAAGCTCCAATTTAAGCGACATCATGATTTATAACAGGGCCATTGGCAATATCTATGATTGGTCCACTAAGGGATATATCTATGACTTGTCCGATTTGATGAAAGAGGAAGTCGAGAATGGCGAAACTTTATTGGACCGTCTTGATGAAAATGCTAAAAAAAGCAGCGAATATCGTGGTTCCTATTGGAGTATTCCTGAATATTATAACATCAATGGTTTTGTCTATAATTCCACCCTTTTTGAAGCAAAGAAGTGGAATTTGCCTAAGACTACAAAAGAATTGAAAGACTTATGCGAAACTATAGATAATACCAAACTTGGCGGTAATTCGATTAAGCCATTAGTCTATTGCGGTAATGGGGCTGATGGATATCTATATTATGGAATAGATGGATGGATGACTTCTTTTGAAGGAATTACAAACATGGATAATTTCTATGAGTTTGATTCTCCTGAAGTTTATGCTCCTAGTGTTTCTAAAGGCAAACTAAAGGGGATGACTTTACTTAAGGAAATATTCTTTGATAGTTCTTATTGCTGCGAGAATTCAATGATCATGAATGCAACCGAAGGGCAATCTAAGTTACTTACTTACGAAGCTGCAATGATGCTAAATGGATCTTGGTTTGAAAACGAAATGAAACCATACATGAATGCATCTTCTCCAACGTTTAAGATGTTTGCGGTTCCTGAAATTAGCGATGATAGCAACAATGTCCTCCATAATGATGGATATAAAACTAATGACAAGAATGAACAAGTAGTTACCGCAGATTTCGTTGGCAATTGCTTTATTCCTAGCGCGGCTAGCAATATCTCTGATGCCAAAGAATTCCTTAAATTCATGTCAAGGAGGTCTTCTTGCGAACTCTATACAAAATATTCTAATGCAGTACGTCCGTTAAAATATGATTATTCTTCTTCAAATAACGCCTATAAGGATATGTCAGGATTTGGGAAATCGGTTTTAGATATTGCTTCTAACTACTGCTTGTATGTCCCAAATAGCAAGGCCAATGTTGCCGTTGCAAATAAGGCAACTCTATATCCGCAAGGCGGTTATTGGTATAAAAGAATGTATTCTAATCCAGATAAATATACCCCATCTTTCTGCATAGATTCCGATTATAAATATGCAAAAGATAGCTGGTCTAGATGGATTGAGGAATCTGCATATTTGGGGGAAATAGATGGCTAATATAGTTTTAAAGAACATAAATAAGATATATCCAAATAATGTCCATGCCGTAATTGATTTCAATCTAGAGATAAAAGATAAGGAATTCATTGTATTCGTTGGCCCTTCTGGATGTGGCAAGTCTACTACTTTAAGAATGATTGCAGGGTTAGAGGATATTAGCAGTGGGGAATTCTATATCGATGGGAAACTAATGAATTACGTTCCTCCAAAAGACAGGAATATATCGATGGTTTTCCAAAACTATGCTTTATATCCCCATATGTCCGTATATAGAAATATGGCTTATTCGCTTACTATTAATAAGTCTTATTTGCCTATATTTGAAAAAAGCGAGGAACTAGATTCATTAAAAAAGAAACTCCTTGAATTAAAGAAGAAATCTAATGACATTTCTAAAGCTCTTTCTAAAAAAGAAGAGGATAGCCTTGTTGATGAATATCTATCCAATTACAAGGAAATTGAAGATGTCTTAGAACAAATCTATAAAGTCAGGAAACCTATTATTGGTAATGATATTAAACGTATCAAAAGACTGACTAAGGAAATAAAGGAAATCGATGAGGAGATTAGTTTTGTTTCTTCTTTATTGGGAAAAGAAAAAAGAGCATCTAATGAAGAAAAAGATGATGAATTCGTTTCAATGCTTCTAAAAGATCTTGAATCTATAAAGGATAGCAAGAAAGAAAAAGAAGCAATCTTAAAGGAAATATCTTCCTCTCCAAGTGAAATCCTAAAGAAAAGAAAACTATATCCATATGAAATAGATTATGAAGTCTATCATGCGGCGAGGATTCTTGATTTAGCTAAATATTTATCTCGTTTCCCAAGCGAACTCTCTGGTGGCCAAAGGCAAAGAGTAGCTTTAGGCAGGGCAATTGTTAGAAAACCAAAGGTATTCCTTATGGATGAACCTCTTTCTAATCTAGATGCGAAGTTACGTGTACAGACTAGGGCTGAGATTGCTTCAATCCATAAAGCAGTTGGGGCGACTACAATCTATGTTACCCATGACCAAGTCGAGGCAATGACATTAGCAGATAGGATTGTCATTATGAAAGATGGCATTGTCCAACAAATAGATAAGCCAATGAAGGCATTTGAAGATCCTAACAATATGTTTGTCGCTGGATTCATAGGCTCTCCTTCAATGAATTTCCTTAAAGGGACAATTAAGGATAATAAATTCATCTTCTCCCATGCGAAGAAAGAAGATGAATTCGAATTAGAACTAAATAAAGTCCAAATAAAGATATTGAAAGATTATGAAAACAAGGAAGTTATCTTAGGCATCCGTCCTGAAGATATCGATATTGTTAATGATGATTCCGATATCCAATTTGCTTTGAAAAGTGTCGAGCTATTAGGAAATGAATTCATCTTATATGGCGATTTCGATTCATCCCCTATTGCAGTTAAAACTAATAAACCAATATCTCCTGATATAAAAGAAAAGCTTAAATTCAAGATAAATAGGGAAAAACTATATTTCTTTGATGCGCTTACCCAAGAAAGGATTAGGTAAATGAAGAAGATATTCTCGTTTTGGAATTATCTATACATAAATGATTCTATAGATATCAAATATATCGTTAGCAAATGGAAAGAATGTGGGACAAATGTCGCGATGTCTTTTGCCTATAATCCTAATAAATGCAAGAAGGAAAGAATTATCGAGCTTCTTGATGAATGTGGTAGAAATGACATCAAAGTAATAATAAATGACGATAGGACTAGCTATCTTAGACTAGATGAAATATCTAGGGAACAATTTGAAATCGAAGTTAAACAAGCCTATTTGGACTTTGGAAAGCATAAAGCGACTTTTGGATTCTATATTGGAGATGAGCCAAATTTCGAACATATCGATAATTTCATTTATACAGCAAACTTAGTTCAAAATATAATGCCCAATTTATTGCCATGGGGTAATTTATTGCCTTACTGGAACGATAAAGAAGAGTCTGAAAAATATGGATTAACCGAAGATTTCTTCTTCGAGTTAGTATCAAGGATATTAAAAGAAACTAATATCAAATTGATTGGTTTTGATCATTATACCCAATGTTTTGATTCTTATTTGGACTCAAAAAAAGGAATTGAATACTTCCTTTATGATATAAGGAATTATAGAAAAGTATGTAACAAGTTTAATATTCCTTTTGTCGTGTCTTTATTGTCTATAGGGCATTGGAAGTACCGCGAGCCTAACTGCAATGACTTTAGGTGGCAAATATCGACTTCTTTAGCACATGGAGCAGATGGAATTATGTGGTTCTATTTCCATCAAAACTCTCTTGATACAGGTTATGGGAACGCTCCTTTTATTGGAGAAAACCTAATCGAAACCCCAACTTATCAATATCTAAAAGTAGAACAAAGAAGGGTAATAGAAAACTATTTCCCCTTATTTGATAATCTAAAATTCGTTTCAGTTAGATATTTAGATGAAAACAATGGTTTTGGTTATGAAGATGATGGCATTTCTTCTTTCAAGATGGAAAGGGAGTTCCTTACATTCATAAGCCATTTTATAGATAAAACCAATAACGATAGATATCTAATGATTACAAACGGTAATCAAAATCTAGGAAATCATTTTGAATTCGAAATAAATAATAAAAAGGAAGATTTTTGGCTGCTTCCTGGCGAATTCAAATTAATTAAATTAACCAAACTAAATTTGGAAGGAGGTAATATCTAATGAATATTACAAGAAATAAAAAACTAATCATTATCGGATTGGTCTCAGCATCATTAATCGCAGGAACTGCCTTATTAGTCAATAAAGGCGCAGCTTTTTATACCGTCCAGGCTGGAGACGCCCATACTCCAAGCTGTATTTTCAACCATTATGACAAAGTGGATGCGACCTATAATAGACACGGTTCAAAAGAGTTCTGGGCTTGCTGCAATCATCCAGGGAAACATCTATTTGCTGCCCCAGAAGTCGGCACAGTAGTGGACAAAGGCCCGTTAGATGGACTTTATTTTGATGAACTTGTCCTTGGCGATGATCGTTATATCCCATCTTTATATGAAGATATGGATGTGCTTTACGATACAAAAGAGAATTTCTATGTTCCTCAAATTTATGTCCCAACATATACACCTACCGTTAATCAGCTTGATGCAACTTACGGAACCTATGTTCATTATGAGATTCCTTCTTCTCAAGCCACAAATAAACCAAATGAAAATGTTTTGTGGTTTAAACCGGCTCCAAAGACTCCAATAAATGCTAATCAATATTCATCTATTGTGTTCTACTTCAAATCGAATCAAGCCTTTGACAACTTACAAATTAGAAAAGAAGCTAATTATGAAATCATTGTTGATTCCATGAGGATAGAGGCCAATACTTGGACGAAAATAGAAGTACCAGTTTCTGAAAAAACTGTTCATTTAGACGATATAGGATTTGCTTCTTGGAGCGAAAGGAAAAATCTTGAGTGGAACGTTACTTCTATGTATGGAGTTAAAAAGACAATCAATCAAGAAACTGTTTTCGATGTTTCTAACGAATTGAATACATATGTTCCCCAAAATTATTCTTCTCCAGCAGGAAAATTGGAGATTTCTAAAAAGGTTGATCCAACAATAGGAACATATTCTTGTATTGATATTAAAGAATCGAATAATCAAGGTATTCTTTGGTTTAAGGCTAGAATCAATGATAAGGATGTTGCCGATGATCAAAGAGATTCTCTTGTAAGGGCAATTTCGTTAAGCAAGTATTCATCGGTCTATTTCTATATCAAATCTAATGTTGCGATTGATAATTTAGAAATTAAAAATGATGATTGGAAAACAGGTGAATATAAAGGCATTAATTTAGCTGCCGATACATGGACAAAAATTGAAATTAACGTCGATAGCACTTATTCAAGATTAATTGACATTGCTCCAGCCTCTTGGGGTAGTGGTCCAAGAACAAACATTGTTTGGTCAATCGGTTCAATTTATGGAATCTTAAAATAAAAATGCTTTATGGGGCGGCTTTAATTGGCTGCCCCATTATTTAGGTTATGGAACATAAAATGGTTTTATCTTCAATATTATCTATTTCATTGCTCTCCATTGGGCTAATTTTTACTTCGTATAATCAACTTGAAACAATGGCTAATGAAAACGGCCATGGTTCGTCTTGCAATTGGAATCATTATCTTTCTTTAGAACCTAGTTTAGATAATAACGGAAATAAAGAATATTACATATGTTGCAACCATAATACCTATACATTTGATAGACCTATTATAGGAAATATAAGTGAGCCTAAATATTTGAGCACTGATTTCCTAAATAGCCTTGATAATAACGATGAAAGAGTAGTTTTATCTTTTTCAAAACAAGGTGAAATCCTAAATAATAAGATTGAATCTATATATAATCATAAAGAGAACTTGTCTTTTATAGATTTTATATCCTTAAATGAATGCAATCACGATTATCAAAACCTTGATGATTCATTTAGGTATTTAATTTCAAATCACCCTTATTTGGTTTATCTAAATAGTAGATTTAATTCTAGGTATAGCAGATTGTTAGATGTTAATGATATGCATTTTGCTAATCAAGAATATTCAGTGACTAGAATTAATGAAATAACTTATGGGAATGAAACGGGGGTAAAAGAGTATATTTCTTTATCGAATATAACAGGTAATGATACATTTTGGATTCACCTTAATTCCAATTTTGATATTACTTCTTTTTCTTCTATAAATTTCTATGTTAAATCAAGCAAAGACTATACCTTGCAATATAGGATGCAAAAAAATTATATTGCGACTAGCCAATATCAAATACGCAAAGATGAGTGGAATCTAGTTAGTATCGATACTTCTTCTATATCTACTTTGTCTGATTTAGGTCTGGCTATTTGGTTTGGTACGCCTAGTTTTGAAATACCTGATTTAACATTTACCTGTTTTTATGGCGAAAAAAAAGTAATAGAAGAAGATCCGATTCTTTTTAATAGCAGTTCAGATTCTTTAATCTATAACGATTATGTCTGTTCTTTCTCTTCTAGAGTGATTAAAGACGAAAATAATAGGGACGTGTATGAATTATATGATTTATCTACCCCTAAAGATTGGCTTTGGTTCAAGCCAAATCTATCTTTATCAATAAGGCCATATGAAGTGATTTACTTCCATATGAAAACAAGTGTAGATACATCTATTGAAATAAGAGAAACATATACTGGATTAGCTAACTTAGTTAGTAGGGTTCAATTTAAGGCCAATAAGTGGAAGCAAATAGTCTTGCCAGTTAATGAAACCATTTTCCCATCCTTGAATCTAAATAATCTAGGTATTGGCAAATATAAAGAAGGGGGACATGATGTTATTTCTAGCGGAGTCTGGAGTTTTTCTTCAATCTATGGGATTAATAAAAGCCAAATCGATGGTTATGAATTAATAGACGGGAAATATGTCCCAAATATGAAAATTGAAGATAAATTCAACATAACCGCATATGCAGTCCCTCAAATTAATGAAAGTAATGCAGATTTGATATTAAGCGATGTTAAAAATGCAGGTTTTAACAAGATCATACCTTTATATAACGGGAGAAACGGAACATTAGAAAATCAATTTGCCGTTGATTTAAAAAACTATAATAACGCGCTTGTTTCTTCTAAGAAAAAAGAATATAAAGCCAAATTGGAATCTACGATAGATGCTTATATGGATAATATAAAACCCAACAACAAATTGATATTATCCAAATCCAGTCAATATAAACTGAAAGTGGTTGATTTTATATCCATTATTTATGATTTGTCTTCTTTATGTAGCAATCTAAACTTCACTTTAAAGAATTCTATTTATAAAGAAGTAATGGAATATATCTTGTCTAAATTAGATTATTCTTCCTTATATTCATCTTATGACGGACTATTTCTAAAAGATGAACCAGGCGTCAAGGAAAACATGGCCAATTATGCCGTCTTTAACGATTTGTATCTAAATACATATAAAATCAAAGGCAAGCCATTTATCAATCTGCTTCCTTTTGGAGATGGAGGCAATTTTAATAATTACAATACATATCTAAATAATTATTTTTCCAAATTATTCCCTTCATTAGGCTATGCTAGCTTTGATCAATATCCAGTCAAGGCAAATGGAAGCGTCATTACCAATCATCTCTATAATTTATCTTTATATGCGAATAGACTTAAAGAATATGGGGCAGGGGAATTAAAGACATTTATCCATTCGACAAATATGGATGATGCTACTTATGATATTAGCGGGATTAATTCTAGCGAAGAAATACTTTTCCAAATGTATTCAAATATGGCTTTTGGCAGCAATGATATCGCCTATTTCCTTTATTCAAGTAATTCTAATTTAGATAATGGTTTAGTTAATTTCTCAACTTATAACAAGACTAATTTATATGGTTATAGCAAAACCGCCAATGAGGAAATCAATTCATTTAGCCCATATTATTCTTATTTTGATTATTCTGGAATTTATGCGAAAGGGAATTTAGCCCAATTCAATAAATTAGATAATAAGCTCAATTCACTAAATAAAATGAGCTTTTCTTCATCGTTTGATTCATTACTAGTAAGCGAATATAAAAATAACAATGACTATTCATATTTATTGATGAATTATTCTTCACCTAGAATCAATAATGAGATTAAAAATGCTACAATAAGGTTTAATGATGGAATAAATTATGCCCTTGTCTTTGAAAATGGGACCAAACATTTAAGAAAGGTCGTTGATTCTACTCTTTCATTCTCTATATCTCCAGGAAAAGGAATATATCTAATCCCATTATCTTTATGAAAAACAAACATTATTTTAGAAACATAGGACCATTAAATACTTCTTTTGAAGGTTTAATGCTTGGCAACGGGAGTATTGGTGCTCTTATATATGGAAGCGATAATCTAGTTATTTCTTTGGATTTGGTTTCTTTATGGGACAAAAGATTACCAGGTGAATTTAAGGATAAGAATTTTAATTACCCATATATGCTGGATTGCATTAATAATGATTACGTAAAACTATATAAGTTATTCGATGATTGTTATCTTCATCCTTATCCAACAAAACTTAACGCAGGTAGATTATTCTTCAAAGATATAAAAATAACCAAAGATACCTTATTTGAGATTTGTTTTGATAACGGAACTTTTAAATTCAAAAACGAAGATTATCTCTTATCCGGATATATAGATGCGAATAAAGATATATTCGTAATAAATTCAAATAGAAAACTGGATTTCGATTTCATTCTTAGCAAGTATTTTTATCAAAGCGAAGAAGATAGGGGGCTAGATTATCCTCCTAACAAATATAAAGAAAATGGAAACTTTAGATACATATATCAAAAGATGTATGGTAATAAGCATTTCTATATCATTTGTAAGGAAATAAAGGAAAATAATGGATACGTGTATCTATTTACTATCCAAAAAGATACCTATTTACTTAAGGGAAAAGCTATTCTAAATAGCTATTATAAAAACAAATCTAAGAATCTAGATAACCATAATTCATTTTGGGATTCATATTATAGAAACGGAGTAATATCTACTCCAGATGAACAAATAAATGACCTATATATCAAGGGCTTATATTATTTTGGATCAAATTCAAGAAAGAAATATCCACTTACCTTGCAAGGAGTATGGACGCAAAACAATGACAATTTGCCACCGTGGAAAAGCGATTTGCATAACGATATCAATGTCGAGATGACTTATGATTATTACTTTATTAGCAATCATAAAGAAGAAGGGAAAGTTCTCGTAGATTATTTATATTCCCATAGATCCGCTTTTAAGAAATTTGCCAAAGAATTCATGCATAGCGATGGTCTTCTTATTCCTGGGGTCATGTCTCAAGATGGACTTCCTTTAGGTGGCTGGCCTCAATATGCTTTATCTCCAATGGTATCTATTTGGATATTGAAGGTATTTGATGATTATTATTCTTATTATGGGGACAAGAAATTCTTAAGGAACTGTTGCTTTTATTTCTTTAAGAATACCGAGTTATGTATAAGAAAATATCTAAGAATCAATAAAGATGGCTATTTGGAATCATTCTTCCATTCTTCACCTGAATTCTTTGAAAACGAAGAAAGGTCATTATTTAAGAACCAAACCAATTTTGAGATTACAATGCTTAGGTATCTATATTCTAAATTAGTCGAATATAGCAAGATTCTTAACTTGGATTACTCATATTATCAAAGCCAACTTGATATGATTTCTCCGTATTTTAGGGATGAAGATGGATATCTAAAAATATCTAGGGATGTATCTTTCTTAAAAAGTCATAGGCATTTCTCCCATATGCTTATGTATAAGAATTTGCCTTTGCTAAATATTGAAGAAAACAAAGACATAATCAAAAAAGACATCGACCACCTTGTATCGCTTTCTACTTCTGAGTGGGTTGGTTTCTCTTTTGTTGAAGCTTCAGGCTTATATAGCTTGATAGGAGACGGGGATAACGCTTATAAATATTTAAAGATATTCATTGATGCCTTTATCCATCCAAATGGATTCCATATGAACTGCGATTATAAGCATTTAGGTTATAGCGAGCTTAATTGCTATGTTATGACTTTAGAAGCGAATATGGGAGCAAATAGAAGTATCTTGGATATGCTGCTTTCTTTTCATGACGAGATTCTTACTTTGTTCCCTTCTATTCCAAATAGCTGGAAAGACAAGGAAACCAAGTTCTTTAATTTGAATTTACTTAGGAACATCAAAGTTAATGCAACTAGAAATAAGGGCAGGATAATTTCTTTTTCCCTTGAAAACAAGACTTCTTTTTCTATTAAAATCAGGAATAACTTAAAGGAAAATCCCGTATTAAGACTAGACGGAAATAAAATAAGATTCGAATGTAAACTTAATGGAATAATAGTTTTATCTAATGTAAGCAATGTGGAATATGAAGATAATTAGTTTTAAAGAAGAAATAGGTTTAAATAGCAATATCCTTGCTAGAAATAAAAATGAAGTTATTTTCAATCGCATAAAGGTAACTTGTTCATCTTATTATTCAATTTATATTAATAAAGAATTAATAGATTTTGGTCCAGTTAGGTCTAGTAAGAACCTATATAGAAGCAAATTAATCGATGTCCCTATTTCTTCTAATGTTGAGATATCGATTCTCTATTATGGATTTCCTAGTTTCGATATTGAAAACCAGCCATTTTTCTTTGGAATTGAATTATATAAAGATGATGAATTAGTCTCTTCTAGTTTTGATTTTGATTATTTTATAAATAAGAAATATCTATCGATTTCTAGTAAATATTCTTATCAAAGAGGATTAATTGAACGTTATGATTTATCTAGCGATGAATTAATTAGGTTAAATCCAAAAGAAGTTACTTATCTAAAAGAGTTAGAAATAATTAAGACGAATAATAAATTTCCTTTATATGATTTCTCTTTCATTAGGAAAGAAGATTTTAAAGGCTTTAGCAATATTCTTCCTCGACCTTATCTAGATTTTGATAACCTTAGGTATCTAAATAATTATGATCTTGAATTAAATTTCTTTTCTAAGATAAAAGAGGGCTATAAATCTTATCTATATAAATTAGATGGGATTAAATCTGGGTTATTTAAGATTCATATCAAATCAAAATCAAAAGGCAAGATATTCCTTGTTTTTGATGAATTAGTTGAAGATGGCAAATGGGTTTTTGGACGTAGTAACTGTAATGATTTTATCGAAATTAATGTAAACAAGGGGACTTATGAATTAATTAATAACATACCTTATTGCTTGCAATACCTAATGGTCCTAGTTCCTGATGACGATATAGAAGTAGATGTTTCTTTTATTGGAATAGAAAACAATATTCAGGAAAGACAAATCGATATAAAAGACAAGGATCTTCTTTTGATATATGAAGCTAGCAAGAATACATATATTCAAAATAGCTATGATTTGTTTACTGATTGCCCAGGTAGAGAAAGGGCCCCATGGCTATGTGATTCATATTTTTTAGGCCTAGCTGAATATCATTTCTCTTCTTCTAACAAGATAGAAAAAAGATTCCTAACTAATTATCTATACCAAGATTGCTTGGATATTCCTAATGATGTCTTTGCAATGTGCTATCCTAGCGATCATAAAGATGGTACCTTTATTCCTAACTGGGGAATGTGGCTAGTTATTGAATTATTAAGTTATAGGAATAGAAGTAGGGATGAAGAACTAATAAAAGCCTTCAAAGACAAGGTTTATTCTTTTTATTACTTCCTAAAACAGTATGAAACCCCTGATGGCTTATTATCTAATTTGCCTAGCTGGGTATTTATCGAGTGGAGCAAGGCAAATGATTTTACTAAAGGCATCAACTTCCCAACCAATATGCTTTATATGGAAATGATTAGGGACATCGGGATTTTGTATGAAGATGAAGAACTCATAAAGAAAAGCATTATCTTAATGGAAAAGATAAATGAACTGTCTTATTTTGGTGGTTTTTATCATGATCATGCCTATATAGATAAAGGAAAGATAAATGTCTATAAAGATGATATATCTGAAACATGCCAATATTACGCGCTTTTCTTTAATCTAAACGAAGATAGAGAATATATCGATAAGATTAAATTCCATGTCCATGAATATAATTTGCTTCCTTCTGCTTTATTCATCGGCAAATATCTAAGGATGTTATTCCTTTTAAGAGAAAATGAATTTGATTTATTAAAAAACGAGATTAAATCTAATTTCTTAGAAATGGCAAATAGTAGCAAGACCATATGGGAAAAATTGTCTCCAACTGCAAGCTGCAACCATGGGTTTGCATCTTCTTTAGCATATATAATCGAACAAATCGTAATTAATGATAAATAGAAATAACATTTTCATTTTCTAAATGACCTTAATATATGAATGGTGGTATCCTTATAGATGTAATTAGATTAGAAACACATTCAATAAATGGAAAAGAAGAAATATTCTGTATTAATTGTTGAAGACCAGGCCATGCCGGCCGAACTCTTTTCCCATTTTGTCAATACTTCACCTAACTATAAATTATCTAAAGTCATAGATTGCGCTGCCTTAGCAGAGATTTATTGCATGTCCACCCAGATAGATTTGATATTGATGGACGTAGTTACTAGCGATGGTTATAGTGGACTTGAAGCCGCTTCTAAAATTAAAAGGAAATTCCCTAATACAAAGATAATAATTGTTACAAGCATGCCTGAATGTTCCTACATAGAACGCGCTAAAAAGCTAGGGGCAGAAGGCTTTTGGTATAAAGAAGCCAATAAGGAAAGCATTTTATCCGTCATGGATAAAGTAATGAATGGGGAGATTGTCTATACTGATGCTACCATGAGCGTCAATGTAGGCTTGGCTAAAAGCAATGAATTTACCAATAAGGAATTAATTGTCCTTCGTCTTATGACTGGAGGATATAGCAATCAAGAAATCGCTGAGAAACTTAATGTCTCTCCTAATGCAATTAAGAAACATATATCCAATTTATTAAATAAGACAGGCTTGCGTTCTAGGACTGAATTAGCAGTAAGGGCAAGAGAAACTGGATTAGTCATATTAGAACGTCCCAATTCTAATTAATAAAACAATAACAAAAATAAATAAGATTTCTTCCTAAAAGTACCCATTTGGGTACTGTGCTTTTATATTGCTTTTGTTAAAGTTTTCTTGTCAAAATGAATACACGTATCGCACCAATTTCAATCATTAAGGCATTAGAAGTTGTACCTTCATTAATTTTGAAGGCCTCTTTTGTCTTTTAGTTTGTCTAGGTGAAAGTAATTCATTTTGAATTTTAGTTTTATAGATCCTTTTGGCTATTTCTTGCCAAATGGGAGTTAGATAAATAAGGAGGAACGTGCAATTAGAAGAGCTTTAGGTTTTATAAAATCGTTAGATTTAATATTTGTTATTTACTTTAAAAGATAAAGAGGAAAAGAAAATGAAACATAATAAAAAATTCAAAATATTGATGATGCCTGCATTTGTTTCTTTTTGTTTTGGTGTTGCTTCGTGTGGTGAAAAGCCTAGTAGTAGCGAAAGCGAGACTAAAACAACAACAAAAACAGAAACCCCATCAATCCATACCCATACATTTGCTAGTGGATGGAGCAAAAACGAAACTGAGCATTGGCATGCTGCAACTTGCGAACACACTACATTAAAAGATGGCGTTGCGCCTCACGTCTATGATGATGATAAGGATGCAACATGTAATGTATGTGGCTATACAAGGACTATTGTCCATGTCCATGAATTTGAGACTAGTTGGACTACAAATGAAACTGAACACTGGCATAAGTGCAAAGATAGCGACTGCACCGAAAAATCTTCTTTAGGAAATCATGAATTTGTCTGGAGTGAAAAGACTCCTGCCGGATTCCATGTAGATAAAGTAGAAAAGGGAACATGCTCGGTATGTTCATATGAAACTAGCAGGACTATTGAAAATACTGCTACCCATGAATGGATATGGGCCTATGATACGGATAAGCATTATGAGCATACTACCTGCGAAGGTCATGATACGATGATTAGGAATGAGGAAGAACATACATATAGATATGAGTCCCAAAATGAATCCAAGCATGGCAAGTTTACTAACTGCGAGGAACATGAATCTATATTAGTTGGCACATTCGACCATGTATTTGAAAATCCAGATTCTACCGATTGCTCTTTATGCGGATATAAAAGGACTTTAGCTGGCAAGGCTAGCTTTAAAACCATAACCCCAGCAACTTATAGAGGCGAGCCATTAGCTATCCCAGCTAGTTCTTATCAAATTGATGCCGGAATCGCCCCTTTATGTGAAATCCAATACAAAAAGGAAGCTGAAGATGCCTCTAAATATACTAATGTAGCCCCAACTGATGCCGGAATGTATGATGTTAGGATCTATAGCAGGGGCAGTTCAACTTATCTAAAAGGAGAACTCGCTACTGCTAAGTATGAAATCAAGCCATTAGGTGTAAAGGTCAATACAATCGATTTCTCTGCCCTTGTACCAAATATGGTTGTTGACTATATTGAATTAATGGAAGTTGAGGCAACTATTCCTGCAACAAATGAAAAAATAACTCTTACTTTATTACTTGATGGAGAGGATTATAGCGCAGCTGGCAGATATAAGGTTCCAGTTGAGAAAGTATACTTCCATGATTCTAACTTCACACCTAAATATCCTAATCCAGCTCAAGCAATCCTATCGGTTGTTATTTATGATAGGGCAGCCTTATCGGTTACTACCTCAACTAGTGAAGACGATTTTGAAGTTGATAATTCACTTCAACAAATAACTATCAGCAATGTACATGTTGATGCGGGCACTCTTAGAACCAATGATATTATCGTCGGAACTGGAGAATTCCCGATGCGCGTAAAATTGATGTCATTATCTGCAGGAGGACAAACTTCTCTTGTTACAAAAGGGGATGTAGTTGATATAACTATTCCTTTAGCAGGCTTCTCTTCAACAAGTTATAAAGAGAAATTAATGGGTAAAACATTTGTTAAAGCCCATGCTGAAACATTAGTATTTGGTGAACCAAAAGCAGATGGAAGAAGATATACAAATAGCAGTACAATCAATCTAGATATTCCTGTTGGAGAAAGTATCTATTTCATAATGGACTTTACGGTTCCGGCAGGTGAGAGACAAGATATGTTTATACAGCAGTCTTATTATGCCGGTAACGGATATGGCGATGCCACTAATAATGTCTATTACACCTATAACCATAGAACTAAGGAGAATAAAACTGCCACAGGTAATGCAACATTAGATTTCCATGGGGGTTCAAGCGGAACCGATTACACTTTTGTATTTAAGAAAAAGAGGCTAACTAACGGCAGGACTGATATAGGGCCTTTCTCTTTCTACTTACTTCCTAGATAGAAATAATTTCTTATCTATCTAATTGGATCAGGATAAAACCTGGTCCTTTTTTAATAGATATACTTGAGTCTTGATGAAACAACGATATTATAATGTTGAGCTGTTCGAAAGAACCAGGTTCAACCTAAATGAGGAATAGGAGACTCCTGTCCTCTCCCTAGCAATAGGGGTTTTTCTTTTTACCCCATTCGATAAAGAGTTCGGAATGCATCGCTTTCTAGGCAAGATGCTTCTATTTAATTTATATTCAATGGAATTTAGATATATTTCATCTATAATCTTCTTGCTTGGTACTATCTTTGGATAGACCAAAGCAATGGAAGGAAGAAACATGGTACTTGCCATTGATGTTGGTAATACGCTTACTAACCTAGGGTTTTATTCTGATTCGTCCCTAGTAAAAGAATTCAAATTGAAAAGCGATTCTAGTTTTACACTCGACCAAATCGAGTCTACCTTAATCAATTTGCTCTCTCCTTACAAGGAAAGTCTTTTTGATATTGAAGGCGCGATTATATCCTGTGTAGTCCCGATTCTAGAAAAGAAATGGGTTAATGTCATAACTAAATTATTTAATGTAAAGCCATTGACATTAGGTCCTAAATTAAAAACCTGGATAGCGATTAGGACTGATAATCCAAAAGAAGTGGGATCGGATTTGATTGCAGATTGCGTAGGTGCGAAAGCTAAATACAAATTGCCCGCGATTATAGTAGATCTAGGTACGGCGAATAAAATAATCGCCCTAGATGAAAATGCGACTTTTATTGGATGTGCGATTGGGCCAGGACTAGAAATATCAAAAGAAGCCTTAGTTAGCAACGCCGCTTTATTGCCAGAAGTAGATTTTTCTATCCCTAAATCCCCGATTGGCAAGAATACGCCTGATTCAATGAATTCGGCTTTTACCTATGGAAATGCCTGTTTAGTTAGGGGGATGGCTAATTTATTCAAGAAAAAACTAAAACAAGAGCCAAGCCTAATCCTAACTGGAGGATATTCTTCTTTTATCTACCCTCTTCTAAGTGAATTCACCTATGACCCAAGCTTGCTTCTAGATGGGTTATTTTATCTATATAGCAAAAGGAAATAATTAATATGAATCTAACTATAGTTGGGATAATTCTATTGTCCCTAGTAATAATGCTTACTTTCTTTATCTATCCTAGTTTCCATAATAAGGAAATAGATACATCAAAAAGAATCAAGATGATGGTAATTGATGCCTTCTTTATTGCCTTGATTGTGATCTTTACATTTGTCCCTAATATCGGCTTTATAGCAGTTACTCCATTTATATCATTTACATTGCTTCATATCCCTGTATTAGTCGGAGCATATCTATTTAGTCCAAAAAGAGGGATGCTATATGGATTTATATTTGGTGTATGTTCATATTTGCAGGCCTTGACTGCCGGGAGTGGCTTCAATTTGCTATTTGCTTATCCTTGGACTGCCATCCCTCCAAGATTATTATTTGGCTTAATTGCAGGAATTTGCTTTTCTTTTATAAGGAAACTTCACAAATTATCCCTAAAAGGGATATACTTATCAGCGTTAGCAATTGTGCTGACTTTTCTTCATACTGCTCTAGTATTCCTAGATCTATATATCTTCTTCCCTGATACTGTTGGAGGATTGCTTACCTCTTCTTCTCCAGTTGCAACAGGAACTGCCCTTACCTTCTTTGCAATAATCGGGTTTGGGGCTTTAGGAGAAATGGCTTTAGCAGGTATAATTGTCCCTTCATTAGGACTAGTTTTAGATAAGGTCATGCCACGATTAGGTAAGTAAAAAAGGAGAATATATGCCAAATTTCAAGAAATTAGCAAAAAAATACGAAGAGAATTGTCTTTCTGCTTTAGTTGAATTAGTAAGGAAGAAATCTGTCTATGATGAATCTAGCATCTCAGTCGATGCCCCTTATGGAAAAGGAGTTAAGTCAGGATTAGATTGTTTAGAGAAAATGGCTGCTGCCATGGGATTTAATACAAGGAATGTCGATGGACATTGCGTTGAGATTTGTTATGGTAGTCAAGGTCCATTAATTGGAATATATGCCCATTGCGATGTTGTTCCTGCTTCTGGAAAATGGGACAATCCTCCATTTGAAGGCAAGATAATTGGCGAAGGAAAGGAAAAGAAAGTCATCGGCAGGGGAACTAGTGATGATAAAGGACCATTAGTAGCAGCCTTATATTCCCTTAAATTATTAAAAGACAACGGACTTATCTCTAATTACAAAGTCCGTCTAGTTGCAGGGGGAGATGAAGAAAGAGGCTCATCTTGTCTAGATTATTATTTCAAAACAAAAAACAATCCTCATTGCGATTATGGATTTACTCCTGATGCCGATTTCCCTCTTATCTATGCCGAAAAAGGAATCGTCCATGGTTCTTTGACTAAATTAATTAACATATCTCCAATTGTTGCTATTGATGGAGGGGTTGCCTCTAATGCCGTATGCGACAAGATGGTAGTAACTATCCCAACTGATAAGAAATTCCTAAAGAAATTCCTCGATGAAAAAATAAATGGGGATATTTCCGAAGTCGGGGAAATAATGATTGTTACTTTCAAAGGTAAATCCGCGCATGGCTCTACTCCTGAACTAGGAGAATCTGCGATGGCCAAAGGATTTGCTTTCCTAGGAAGCTATTACAACAATAAGTTCTTGCTTAATTTGGCTAAGGCCATTATCGATACAAGGGGCTCTTTATTTAAAGGAAATGCCACTTCAAAAGAATTAGGTGAATCTACCTATAATTATGGATTAGTCACCTATAATTCTAAAAATGTCTTAACTATCTCGCTTGATTATAGGTATGGAGAAGATGCAAATGCAGATGAAGCAGTTAATAACTTGTCTAAATTTGTTGATATGACTTTTGTCCCATCTTCAAAATCAGATATCCTTTTATTCGACAAGAAGTCTCCTTTGGTAGCGACTTTGATGAAGTCCTATAAGCATATGACCCATAAATTCTTTGATAAGCCAATGGCTATTGGAGGTGGAACATATGCAAAAGAAGCCAAGAATATCGTCGCCTATGGAAGTGCCTTCAAAGGACATCCAGGCAACATCCATTCCCCAAATGAATATATCTATGTAAAAGATTTATTCGCCCAGATTGCCATCTATGCCGATGCAATATATAAATTAGGTCAATTGAAGAAGTGAGAAGTAGAAGAAAGAAGTGGGCCCTCCCCTTCATAAACGAAAATAAAGATATATTTATCGAAGATTTTGCTTCTAATGAAGACTTTTTCACTTCCCCTTTGTATCTAGAAATTGGAACAGGTAAGGGGGATTTTATACTTAATATGTCGTTTATCCAAAAAGGGCATTATATAGGTATAGAAAAAGATCTTTCCATCGCTGCAATTGCAGGCAGGAAGGTAAAAGAAAATAACAACAATGATATCAAGCTTGTCAATGATGATTTCGATAACGTTTTTGAAGAACTATCTAAATATAAATTCGATGCGATATATCTAAATTTCTCTGACCCTTGGCCTAAATTAAAGCATCATAAAAGAAGGCTTACATATGCTTCTAGGTTATCTAATATGTCTTCTTTATTGAATAAGGATGGTAAGATATATATAAAAACGGATAATGCAGACTTATTTAGCTTTACATTAGAGCAAATCCCATCTACTGATTTAGCTATATTAAGTGAAGACAATGACTATAAATTGCTTGATAATGATGTCGAGACTGAATATGAAAAGCAATTTAGGAGTCTAGGCATCCCAATCCATAGGCTTATATTGATAAAGAAAGGAAATTGATATGTACCATATTTATTCATTTACCCATAATAATTCAAAAGTAGTCTCCTTAGTAATTGAAGCTGAAATAGTTCCTAATAAGGTTATTTCTATTGATGGGGTTAGCTATCTAACTAGGGACAATAAATTAATCGGAGTCAATTTCTTTGATAAGAATTTATCTATTAAGGATTTTGGATTAGAAAAATTCCCATCTAAAGAGTTAATTGATGAAATTAATGCCTATCTAGTCAATAAAGGATTCCCTAAACTAGATTATGTATCTACTTCTGGATTTATCGTTATGGAAGTAACTAAAATCGAAGAACATCCATTGAATGCCAAATTAGATATAGTTAGTTTAAAAGATTTAAACAAAGAATATTCTACAGTCACTAGATATAAAAATATCAAAGTAGGTGACCATGTAGTGGCTACTCTAAATGGCGCAAGTAGGCTAAATTGTTCCTTATTTGTTTCTAGGATAGAAAGAAATATCCCAATAGATGTTGAATTAAATTCTCCTTTGGATTTAGGGTTAGGGGATGATTATAAAAATGCCTATATTAGTCAATTGCCTATAGGGTCAGATATATTTAGATAAAGGGTTTATTTATGGAAGAAATAGCAGAAATAACATTAAAAGAGCAAGGGAAGATCTCTAGGATTACCGACAAGACATTCAAACTTGATCCAAGGATTGGAGAAGGGTTTTATAGCGCTTCTTATTTCCTTAAATCAAGGAAGATAGTTAAGGAAAATGTCCCTAACCATATAGTTACCGAACAATGGTTCCAACGTGATGACGACATCATGGTTTGTGGATTAGATGAATGTATTGCTTTAGTCAAGAAATTCGCAGTTAATCCAGAACAATTAGAAATATTAGCCCTTAATGATGGGGACTTAATCTCTAAAAATGAACCCGTATTAAAAATTACTGGCAAATATGAAGATTTTGGATTTTTAGAATCATTGATTGATGGAATATTAGCTAGAAGAAGTAGCGTCGCGACTAATACGATGAGGACAGTACGCGCCTTAAGAGGTAAGGCGACTTTCTCAATGGCAGATAGGCAAGATGATTATTTAACCCAGGCAGGGGATGGCTATGCAACTTATGTTGGGGGGATAAAGGCTTTCTCGACTGATGCACAAGGTAGCTGGGTAAATAAAAAAGGGATGGGAACCATGCCTCATGCTTTAATCCAAATATGTGGGGGAGATGTCATTAAGGCCGCTAGCTTATATGCAAAAACCTTCCCAAATGAAAAAGTAACTGCATTAATTGACTATAATAACAATGTTACAGTCGATGCGATTAAGTTAGCTAAGGCTCTTGGACATAAACTTAATGCCATTAGAGTTGATACATCTAAAGCCTTGATTGACCATTATTTTGATGATAAGGATACGACTGGATTTGATCCACATGGGGTTTGTAAGCAACTTATCTATGCCTTAAGGAATGAACTAGACAAGAATGGATTTGAATATGTAAAGATAGTCGTTTCCAGCGGATTTGGTCCAGAAAAGATTGATGAATGGACTAAAGAGAATGTCCCTGTCGATATGTATGGGGTTGGTACTTATCTATGTAGGAATACCACCTGCGGATTCACTGGGGATTTAGTTGAATTAGACGGCAAGCCGGAGGCTAAAGAAGGAAGACATAATATCCCTTCAACTAGGTTAATGAAAGTAGATTTATCATCCTTATAATATATATAGATATAAAGGAAGGAAAAAATGCCTTCCTTTTTATTTGCCTTAATCATGACTTTAGCGTCAGGGGATGATTTGATAAGTTTTATTAATAGATTGGATAGGTTAGTTAGCTTCACATGTGCATTTATTCTTTTTCACATGTGAATTTCTTTTTTCACATAAACAAAAGAGTAGTTAATGATAGAATAAAATAGCGAAAGGGGTTGCAATGACTTTTCCAGAAAAACTAAGAAAATTAAGGAAAGAAAAAGGCCTAACGCAGGAAGAACTTGCTAATGCAGTATTTGTTTCCAGGACTTTAATAACTAAATATGAAAGCGGTGCAGTTTATCCAACAAAGGAAAATGCCGAAAAACTTGCTCTATATTTTAATATCGAACTCTCTGAGTTAATTGATGATAACGATACTGTTCAATTAGTTTTAAATCAAAGGGATTTATCTAATAAAGTTCATGGAGTGCTGTCTATAATATTAATTTCTATTTGCTCACTATGTTCTTTGCTATCTTTCATTCCTTGCGTAAAAATAAAAATATATGATTACTCAAATGGGTCACCACCTTTTATACGTAGCGATGTTGTTAGTCCGATCAGACTGACATTGAGTAACAATAGTCCTATTGTGCTTATCACTTTAATTACACTGGTTGCAAATTTAGTTTTAGGTACAATCGACTTAAAAATCAGGAAAAACATTTGGATTAAATTAGCAAATTATATTCTGTTTGTAATTAATTTATTTCTGGTTTTCTTCAGCGTTGTCTTTGTTGTTATCTATAGTTCTAATAATTCAATTGATTATATTTAAGGGGAATGAGGGATTCAAAATACGAATTATAAAGTCGATTAATCATCCTTATAATATATATATATAGATATAAAGGAAGGAAAAAATGCCTTCCTTTTTATTTGCCTTTTATTATAGAATATATTCGTCAAGGGGAAATTATTTACAAATTTAGGAAAATTTTTACATTTATTTTCATTTATTTACATCTATAATGATAGAGGAGGAAATAGAAACATGGACAATTTAAAAGATAGAGTAACTATATATCAAGTAGCCCAGGCCGCTGGAGTATCTTTAGCAACTGTATCAAGAGTTATAAATAAACAAGGTTCAGTTACCGATAAGACTAGGGAAAAAGTAGAAAAGACAATTGCTGCCTTAGGTTATAAACCTTCTGGATTAGCTCAGGCTTTAGCTACAAATAGGACTACATCCATCGGTGTAATTATTCCTAGTGCGAATTATGTCTATATTGCCAATGTATTAAACGGAATTACCGCTGTAGCAAAAGAAAAAGGCTATGTATTGACTCTTTTCTCTACATCACATTCTAGAGAAGAAGCCTTATCAATGATCGAGAAGGTAATTACCCAGCACGTAGATGGGGCGATTATATTTGATGACCAATTAGGTGCAGAAGATATCAATACCATTGCTTCATATAATGTCCCAAGCATTGTAATCGATGCTAAAGTAAGTGGGGATAAAGTAGGTGATATCCTTCTAGATTATGATGAATGTGTCACTAAATTAGTAAAAGAATATTATAAACGTGGAGGGGATAAGGAAATGACTTTCCTCCATGTCCATAATGCCGGTAGATTGCTTGCTAGATGCGAGAAGAATTTTGTAAAAGCTAGTGAAGAACTTGGAAAAAATTACAAAGTTTTCAATTGCGATGATTCCTATGCTAGGACTTATGCTGATTTTATGCAATATTTCAAGACCCATAAAGGCGGATATTTCCTTTGTTACCGCGATTCTATCGCTGCGGCTGTTATGAATGCTGCAACCGATTCTGGTCTTAATGTCCCGACTGAAGTTGAAGTTGTCTCTATCGTAGGTACTAAATATGCTTCAATTGTTAGACCTACATTATCATCCTTCCATATCGATATGTCTGAAGTTGGCAAAAGGGCAATGTATATGCTTACTGACTTAATGAACCGTGACTTAATCGAAAAAACATCAAAATTCGATGCCCAATTTGTCAAAGGCTCATCTACTAAATTAGATTAGTAATTAATTTAAATTAGAAATCTCTCAACCTAAAAATGCAGGGATTTCTTTTTTGTTATGCCCATTAAAAGCCGACTTTTGTTAACTAGATAAATATAAGTGACATTTTCATATTGACCACAACAAATTTCATACTATATGATTTGCATATATATGGCTCGGTCACTGACCTAGAGAATTCTATTCTTCCTGAAAGAAATCTTTCCCGTCAATAGACGATAGTCGAGGCCTAAGAAAGGATGTTGCTAGGAGACTATTAGCAAAAACAATCAACATGAAACTAAAACGACTATTTAGTATTCTCGCTTTAGCTATTTTTGGCGCGAGCAGTGTTGGGATTGGAGCCTCTTTATTAAGCAAGGCCCCAGTTGAAACAAACGCGGAGGAAGCCCCTAAAACCTGGATGTTTAGGGCACAACTAAATCTAGCAGATGCTTCTCCAAATAAGGAAGGAAATGCTTTTGGGGCTAACCCAGTTGAAAAGGTCAAGTTCCATTATTGGGGAGATGGCGGCTTAGACAAAATGGTTGAAGCCTCCCATATCGCAACTGATACTTATGATTATTATGGACTAAATGTCTCTTTGGCTGATTCCGATGTCATAAAAGGGGCCCAATGGGTTTTAACCCAAAAAGGTATTGGAGACAAATATTCTGTCGACATTACACAATTTGGTTCTTCAACGACAACTACCCTCGATAAGAACATTGACTTTACAGCAATTCAATGGATTTTCTCGAACAACTGGGTTGGAGATAAATGGAAATTTCTTAACAACCAAATTGAAGGGTACAAAACAACTAAATTTACTTTAAATCTTGATGATGTTGCTACTCCTGTAGACTTTGTAAAGGAACCTCAAAGCAATGTTTTGGCCGTCAGGAATTTAGATTATCCAACCGCTGGAAAAACAATTGGGATGGTAGGCGATGCCAGTGTCTATCTTTTCGGTCAGTTTTATTATCTTTGCTGGGACACTTCTGCCGAACTTATTTCTAATGGTAGTGGTTCATGGCTACGTCTAAAAGAAGCAGGAATCTATGATTTCATTATAGCTGACGCTACAATAACCATTAAAAAACACTCCCCACTAACTGATACCTATATTTATTACGTGACCAATAGTGGTGAAGCTACTAGTGACTATATCTATTCCTGGGGTGGGTCGATGCAGTTCGGTGCCTTCCCTGGAACTAAGATTACCGAGATTACCGAAGTAAAGGAAGTGACTGGCGGTGTTCTTCATTTCCAAGGTGGTTCCGATAAGAAATTAATCTACAAGATTCCTCTACAAACTGGTTATCCAACTGGCGATAACATGTTCATGTTTAATAACGGAACTAGCGAATATAAATCAGACGAGAGATCAATTACGGAAACTGCTACCTATTGGTGGACCGGCCCAGCTAATATGGAAGCAACTAGCGGCTTAGAGTTCCTTCTAGAGGCCGAAATAATTAGAAATTCTGCCGCAAATACTTCTATATGCAACATCAGCAGGGAAGATGCGAAGACTATTGTTAATCGCTATAACAACAATATTGGTAGTGATGTTAGGACTACCTATGTCGATACATCTTCCACATACACCTGGGTTTCGGCAATTGGTCAACTATAGGGACATCATTGTAAGATTGGCCTCAATAGCCGGTTCGACTTATGTAGCAGGCTCTTCCTTAATCAACCTAGGCAATCATTCAAACTTCGATGCAAGTGTTCCTTCAATATTGGCGGTTATATTTGTAGCCGGGACAATAACTACTGCAACATTAATAATCCTAAAGAAAAGAAAACATAATTAATTAGGATAATATATCTTAGGCGCAGGGCGACTTGCGCCTTTTTATAACTAAATAGTCAAATAGTATCAAAGTGTAGTGTTACCCAATTTAATTAAAAATATTTAGCACTCTGCCCTTGACACTGCTAAAAGAATGATTATTATGTTTATTGTCATTAAGAAAGGCAAACTAAAAAATGATTAAACCATTATTAGATTATGTCTTGCTAGAGAAATTGCCTAGCGAGAAAAAAGTAGGGTCAATATACCTTGCTTCCGAAAAGAAAGCCGGAAATATCGCTACTGTTGTAGCCGTATCTTCTTCTAAGGATAAGGATGGTAAACCTGTTGAATTATCCGTCAAGGTTGGGGATAAGGTTATATACCGCGAATATTCTGGAACTGAATATGAAGAAAATGAGCATAAATATCTATTAATCAAGAATGAAGATATTCTTGCTATTGTTGAATAAGAAGGTAAATAAAAATGGCTAAGGAAATTAAATTAGGGAAATCCGCGAGGGATTTGATGCTTGAAGGTGTCGATACCCTTGCAAATACTGTTAAGCTAACCATTGGTCCAAAAGGACGCAATGTCGTGCTGGATAAAGGTTATGGTTCACCTCTTATCACTAATGATGGAGTTACCATCGCCAAAGAAATCGAATTAAAGGACAGCTTTGCCAATATGGGTGCAAAGCTAGTCTATGAAGTCGCCAATAAGACTAATGATGCAGCAGGGGATGGAACTACAACCGCAACCTTACTTGCCCAATCTATTATCCATCGTGGCATTGATGCTGTTGAAAAAGGTGCAAACCCTGTATTTGTTAGACAAGGTATTGAAAAAGCCGGTAAGGAAGTTGCTTCTAAATTACTAGAAGAATCTAGGCCAGTCGATACCAATGAAGATATCGAATCTGTTGCTACTATTTCTAGCGGTGATTCCGAGATTGGTCATCTAATTGCCGAAGCTATGGAAAAAGTTGGCAAGAACGGCGTTATCACTGTTGATGATTCTAAGGGTATCGAAGATGAATTAAGTGTTACCCAAGGTATGGAATTTGATAAAGGGTATATCTCTCCATACATGGTAACTGATAGAGAAAAGATGATTGCCGAACTAGATGATGCCTATGTCCTAGTCACTGATCAAAAGATCTCTAATGTACAAGACTTAGTTCCATTGCTACAAGCTAATATCGATGCCGGCAATAAGCCAATATTAATCATTGCCGATGATTTGGATGCCGATGTAACTTCTACAATCGTAGTCAATAAGTTACGTGGAACATTCAATGTAGTTGCAGTTAAGGCTCCTGAATTTGGTGATGCCCAGAAAGCTGCTCTTCAAGATATTGCTATAATGACTGGTGCTAAATTTATCTCCAAAGATCTATCCATGGAAATAAAGAATGTCACCATGGAAGATCTTGGCAAAGTCAAGAAAGCTACCATCAAGAAAGATAAGACTACTCTTGTCGGTGGAGAAGGAAGCAAGAAAGAAATCAATGATAGGATTTCTGAACTTGCCCATCAACATGAAGTCGCTACTAGCGATTATGATAAGAAAGCCCTTGCCAAGCGTATTGCTAAGCTCTCTGATGGAGTTGCCGTTCTTAAGGTTGGTGCCCTTACCGAATCCGAATTAAAAGATAAGAAACTTCGTATTGAAGATGCTCTTAATGCCACTAAGGCCGCAGTTAGCGAAGGTATCGTTTGCGGTGGCGGAGCTGCTCTAACTGAAGTATATAAAGAATTAAAACCGGTACTAAAAGATTCTAATCCTGATATCCAAAAAGGTATCAATGCCGTCATGGAATCTCTATATGACCCACTTAGACAAATTGCTTCTAATGCCGGATTTGAACCTAGCGAAATTGTAGAAGCCCAAAAAGTCGCCAAGAAGGGAATTGGCTTTGATGCCAAAAACGGTGTCTGGGTCGATATGTTTGAAAAAGGCATCGTTGATCCAACTAAGGTTACTAGAAGTGCAATTCTAAATGCCTCTTCTATTGCTTCCTTATTTGTTACCACTGAGGCTGCTGTTACTGAACTAAAAGAAGAAAAACCAGCTGCTCCGGCAATGGGTAACGACATGTATTAATAAATAGTTTACCCCTTTAGGCCCTCTAGAATAATCTAGGGGGTCTTTTTGATTGTAAGCAAATCTAATTAAAAAGATGCGATAGATACGCAATTTTTTAGATAAAATGTAAATTAATTAACCATGGATATATTTTTTGTTCTAGAATATATACATGTCAAATTACCTAATATATTCCCTTGAGGATGATGAGGATATTTCTTCTATCATCAAAATAGCCTTGTCTAAAAATGGGCTAGATGTAGTTGCTTTTTCTACTGGAGAAGCATTTTTGGAAGCATTTAGAAAGAAGCCATGCGATTTATTGCTTCTAGATTTGATGTTACCAAAGATGCAAGGAAAAGAAGTACTTGAATCTATTAAGAATCATAAAAGGACTAGGGTTATAGTGGTGTCTGCTAAATCTGAGATTTCCGATAAAGTCGAATTATTAGATCTTGGGGCAGATGATTACCTCCCTAAGCCTTTTGATATAAAAGAATTAGTATCAAGAGTAAAAGCACAGCTACGTAGAGTTAAAGAAAATTCCAATATAGCTAAATATGGCCCATTTGAAGTAATTATTGATAAAGGTATTGCTAAATATAATGGACATATATTGGATTTGACTCCATCTGAATATCTAATATACCTAGATTTAATCGAGGCTAAAGGAGAAGCTAAATCTAGGGAGAAACTTGAATTTTCCTTTAGGGGCAAATCTAGTTTAGGCAAATCTAGCCGTGCCTTAGATATGCATATAAAGCATCTAAAAGGCAAGATAGATGGAAGATTATCTTCAGTATATGGGGTAGGTTATAGATTAGATGTCTAATTCAAGAAAGAAATATAGATTCGAACTAGGTGTATTTTGCCTTTCTTTCTTGCCCTTTTTAATCGGGACACTTACTTTTTATTTGACTTCAAAACATAATTTCGAGAATGAAGTTTCTTATCTTGGCAATGATGTTTTTTCTTCAATTAGGGATAGAAACGAAATAAAGGAAGTCAAATATCAATATAATGATTCTCCTTTGTACCGGTTATATCTATTTAATAAAGATGAAGGGAAACCATTTTTTGATTCATCTAATAAATACGATAAAACTTATTCCCGTTATGAATTATTTGCAAAAGTAGGGCACCCGTATTATCAAAAAGAGGAAAAAGGGGAGTATTTCTACGAAACATATTTCTCTGCCACGAATGATATTTATATTATCTTTGGAAAGAAGGTAGATTTTGTTGTTCCTTTTTCTTTGTATTTTTGCTCAATTGGATCAGCCTTATTATTTGGATTAGATGCAACGTTTGCCTATTTCTATATCAAAAAGAAGAAGAAAGAATTTAATTTGCTTCAAATCCAAGTCAAGAAATTACGTAAATTAGCAGACGAAGAACCTTTGCTTGAATATGAGGATTCGACTGAATTCTATGTTAGGTCGCTTCGTGATTCTAGACGTCAAGTCGATTACCTTCTTTCAAAAGCCAAGCAAGAAGCAAAAGAAAACCAATTCGTCCTCGATTCTTTTTCCCAAGGGTTAGTAGTCTTGAATAATAAGAATGAGATTATTTCCTTGAATAAGAAAGCAATAGATATATTTTCTTTATCTAGTGATTATAAAGATAGAGATTTACGTCTATTAGATATAGCACCTAAAACTGTTAAAGAGATGTCGACAGTCAATAAGACTAGGATTAAGTCGATATTTTTTGAGCAGATTGGTTCTAGGATCTATAAAATAGAAGTTGCCCCCCTAGAATTTGAAAAGATAAAGAAAGAAGATAACTATCCTAGCGTGGCTTCTATTTTAATTGATGTAACTGAAGAATATAACGCGGATAAGATGAAAAAGGATTTCGTCGCGAATGCTAGCCATGAACTTAAATCCCCGATTACATCCATCTTAGGATATTCGCAGCTTATTTCAGAAGGATTAATCGAAGATAAAAATGAAGTAATAGATACATCTAATAAAATTGAAAAAGAAGCCAAGCGTATGAGCAAGATTGTCTTTAATTTGCTTAGATTGTCTTCAATTGAGAATAACCAATTAAGGACAATAGGTAGGATTAATCTAGAAAAAGGAATAAAAGATTTAGTCGAGTCCATTAGGCTTCAAATAGAGAAAAAAGATTTAGAAGTCGATATAGATATACCTGCCGATATGGAAATAAAGATGAACGAAATGGATTTCCAGGACCTTTTCTTAAATCTAATTGATAATGCGGTCAAATACAATAAAGAAGGGGGACGTATATCAATTAAGGCCGATAAAAAAGAGAATTTTGTAGCGATAGAAGATAACGGGATTGGTATCAGCAAAGAAAACCTTTCACGTATATTTGAAAGGTTCTATAGGGTCGATAAGGCTAGAAGCAGGAAAGACGGCGGAACTGGGTTAGGATTATCGATTGCCAAATATGTCGCCTCTTATTATGGATATTCTCTAGATGTAACATCTACTCTAGGCATCGGTACTAAATTTACCTGTTACTTTGAAAGCAAAGATAACGAGATAAAATAAAGATTTAATCGAAATAAAATAATATAAATGTAAGCAAAAAATAATTTTCTCTTTAATTTGTAACCGCTTCCAAACTATAATTAAGTCAATAAAAATTCATATCCAAAAGGAGGATATATGAAAAAGAAGAATTTAATGTTATTTGCATTAACTATTTCATCCTTAACCGTTCTTGCTTCTTGCGGGCAAGACAAACCAGCTAAAAGCGATGGAGAAAAGACTACCGTCCAATTAGCTGTTGAAGACGCCATGACATTGACTCGTGACGAGCTATTCAAGAAGGCGGCCGATGAACTTGGTACCTCTGGAAAGCTTAAATTCCTAGCTACTACTAGCCGTGGTGGCAAAGATGCTGCTAAAAATGCCTTCATTGCCGAACTTCAAAAGCATAATCCAGGTATCACTAGCCCACTTGAATATTCTTCTACAGTCGATGGCAAAATCTATACTACCTTGTTGGCCGAAATCGAAAATAACGTCAAAGATGGATATTCCGGGGCCATTCTCCAAGATGGTTATCAATTAGGAAAGAACCTAGATACATTTGTTAACTACATTCCAAAAGAATGGAAAGAAGCAACTGGAGTCAATATCGAACGTGATGGAGACCCATTTGCCCTTCAATATAACTTCAAGACCTGGATGGCCAACAATAAAAATGGCGACACAGTCATTGATAATGTCTGGGATGTCACTGCCTCTAAATATAAAGGCAAGCTAGATACCATGGACCCACGTAATGAAAACGTCAACATGGACTGGTTAATCATGCTTACTAGCGATGAAGAATGCGATAAATTAAAAGCAGCCTACGAAGATGCTTCTAATGACAATAAGAATATTGATTTCTCTACTTATGCAAGTTATGGCGAAAAGCAAAAATATGCCTATGCCTTCATTGATAAGTTCATTGAGAATGCCGTATTCCATGATGATGATGGCAAAGCCGTCAACAAATTAGCCCAAACTCCTGGCGATATTGGCTGGATTGTCTATTCCAAGATCCAAAACGTCAAGGAAAGTGAAGCTATCACTAAAGCCAATTTAGTTATCGGTGCCTTAGGTTCTGATAATGATAATGGTGCTACTAAGGGTGCTTCTTCAATGAAAGGATTTGGCGGATTCATGTATAAACATTATCCAACTGTCATGCCAAATGCCAAATATCCATATGCAACATGTGCCTTCATCAATCTTCTTTCTACAACCGAAACCGGATATAGCGTCTGGGCAGGGGATGTAGGTGACTATCCAACCATGCCATCTATTAATAAAGATAGGACAAAGAATGGATATGTCGATGGAGTCAATAAGTTCCCATGCTTAAATGACCCAACCTCTGATTGGTGGAATGATGCATCTAAGGGTGCCGCCGTCATTGAAACCCCATCTTACATCAAGACTAAATACAATTCCGTCATGGCCTTCATTACCAGGGCTATTGCCGCTAAATAATAGTATTTGTTAAAAGGGGAGTAGATAGTTTCTATTCCCCTTCTTTTTTGGAGAAGATTATGGAAAACAGCGTAAACAAGCCATCGTTTACAAAAGTAGTTAAGAGGGATCTTAGGAAAGGACTTACCTTTTTTGGCGTTCCTGCTAATACCATCTTAGTTGTTTTTGCTATCGTATTGCTTATTCTAAATATTGCTCCAATTCTATCTGTTTTTGAAACTTCTTTGACTGTTGGGCCAAATGAATTTGTCCCAGATGCTGAAAGTGGTGATTGGACTTTCTATCATTTCTATGAAGTATTTGCGGATTTCCAGCCAGGACTAGCACTTCAAAAACAATATTCTTGGAACATCTTTTATAAACCTTTCTTCCGTTCCTTATTAATATCGGTACTAACTTGTGCTTTTGCCATTATATTTGGTGGGTTAGCAGCCTATTTGATTTGTAGAACGAATATGAGGTTCAAGAAATTCATCTCGGCAGTATTCATTTTCCCTTATATCATGCCACAATGGACTCTTGCCTTGTTCTGGAAGAATTTCTTTATCTCTACTGCCTTTCCTGGAGGGTATGTTGGTGAATTCCAGGCTCTTACTGGACTAGCTGCCCCTCAATGGTTTGTTTACGGTTTTTTCCCGATTGCTTTGATATTAGGATTACATTATGCCCCATTTGCCTATATTCTCATTGGTGGCGTATTGCGTAATATGGATTCTAATCTAGAAGAAGCTGCCACAATTCTTAATATCCCTAAGTGGAAAGTATTCCTCAAAGTTACAGTCCCAATTCTAAAACCAGCCTTATTATCAACAATATTGCTAGTATTCTCTTCGGCTATGTCTAGCTATGCTGTCCCAGTTACTTTAGGCAAGCCGATAAATTATGAAGTTCTTGCTACTTGGATGAAATATTGTATTGAAGGTAGTGGAGGATACCAACGTGGAGCAGGGGCAATTATGTCTATTGTCCTAATCCTAATTGGAGTCATTATCTTGACCATGAACCAAATCCAGACTGGATCAAGAAAGCAATTTACTACCGTCACGGGTAAATCTGGACAAGTATCCGTCCATAACCTTGGTAAGGCAGGGAAATATGTCATCGGGGCAATATTCTGCATCGTTGTTACTTTCTTCTGCATTGGTCCAATGGTGTCTTTCGGCCTTGAATCATTCCTTCCAAATCCAGGAGACTATTCTTCTGGATTGACTCCTGAAGCCTGGATTTCAAAAGACGTCATTAGAAATGACTTGCATGGTATCTTCTATGAAAAGAAGGTATGGAGGTCACTAGGTGGATCGTTATTGCTATCTATCTTATGTTCCCTTTTTGCTGGTACCTTTGGCTTATTAATTGGCTATGCAGTCAGCAAGAAAAGGAAATCCAAATTCGCGAATTTCGTTAATGGATTAGCTTTCTTCCCATATTTGATCCCATCGATTTCTTTGTCCTTGGTATTCTTCTTGCTTGCAACTTCCATGAAAGTAGCAGTTGGATCATTATGGTGGCCAGCTTTATGGACTTGTGTTATTGTCGGTACGATTAAATATATTCCTTTCTCCTCTAGGTCATCACTAAACGCAATGATGCAGCTATCTGGAGAAATAGAAGAAGCTGCAGTCATACAACATATCCCATGGTGGAAGAGAATGACACGCATCATCTTCCCAATCCAAAAGAGTGCATTTATATCTGGATATCTACTTCCATTTATATCATGTATGAGGGAATTATCATTATTCGTCTTTATCGGACCAGATGATATCGTCCTTACTAGATTCATGTTCTTCCTTAATGCAGATGGAATTCCGGCATTAGAGAATGCAGCAAACTTATTGCTTGTAGTTATAATCCTATTAGTTAATTATTTAGTTAACCTCTTGACTGGGGCTAGCATCGATAAAGGCATTGGTGGAGGTAAATAATATGCCTAAGATTGTATTGAAAAATGTATGTAAACAGTGGGGCGGATTCTATGCCGTCGATCATCTTGATATGGTAATTGAAGATAATTCCTTCGTTACCTTACTTGGCCCTTCTGGATGTGGTAAGACTACTACATTAAGAATGATCGCAGGGCTAGAAACCCCAACTTCCGGCCATATTGAAATTGGAGGGGAAACTGTATTCGATTCAGAAGAAGGAATTAATGTCCCTGCTTCAAATAGACATGTAGGTTTCTTATTCCAAAACTATGCCTTATGGCCACATATGACTGTCTATAATAACATCACCTTTGGTTTAAAAGAATATAAGGGTGAGATGAGTGTCATTTCTAGTGATTATCTTAAATACAATTCGATAATCAACGCTTTAAAAAGAAGCGATGATGTTGTTAAATTCGTAACTTATGCCTATAACAAGGACCATAAGATTGAAAAAGATAAAGCCTTATTGTTCATTATCGATGGATTTAAGGTTTCGATGTCTGCTGCTAAAGAAATATTTAATCTCCACCTAGAAGAAAAAAATGGGGAAGAAAGAAAAGAAGTTGCAGATGCTGCCATTGCTAAATACGAAGAGAATATTAACCAGGTTATCTCTAAAGTGGAAAGCAAGGGATATACATTAAATGAAGCTGGCGAATATCTTCTTGATGGAGAAGTGTGCAAGAAGGTAAGAAAACTCGATAGCGAGGAAATTGACCTTCGTGTAAGGCATGTTGCCCGTATTGTCCATATCGGGGAATTCATGGATAGATATCCTTCTGAATTATCTGGCGGACAGCAACAAAGAGTTGCCATTGCACGTACCTTGGCCCCTGGACCAAAAGTCATATTCATGGATGAACCTCTTTCTAACTTGGATGCCAAATTAAGATTAGAGATGAGAAGTGAATTAAAACGTCTTCATGTCGAGACTGGTTCAACTTTCGTCTATGTTACCCATGACCAGCAAGAAGCCATGACTTTGGCTACTAAGATTTGTTTAATTAACAATGGAGTACTTCAACAATACCAAGCCCCATTAGATGTCTATAGGAATCCTAATAATCTATTTGTCGCAGACTTTATCGGTTCTCCTTCGATTAATTTTATTGAGGCCAAGGGAAAACAAGTCAAAGACGATATTAAACTTAGGATATTCGATGATGTAGATGTTACTTTTAAACCTAATACATATGTCAACCTTGATGAATTTAGGAAAGAAAGAGACAAAGAAATCGAAGACAACAAAGCTAAATTAGAACAAGAAAGACAGAATAAGCATTTTGTCGAAAAAGTAAATGCCGACCGTCCATTTAACTTTGCAATTGCGAAAGTTAGTGGCACCTTGATGAGCGATGAAATGCATGATGTCGATCCTGATTCATTTATAATCGGTGTCAGGCCTGAATTCATTTCCCTAGATGATGATGGCAAGATTGAAAGCGATATTTATAGCGCCCTTCCAACTGGCATGGAAACTACAGTCAAGATTAGGATTGGAGATTATTTGCTTACTGGTGTTGTCTTTGGTGGGGTCGATTATAAAATCGGAGCGAAAGCCAAACTTGATATCATTGGTAAGGAAATTCTTCTTTTCGATAGAAAAAGCGGAAAACTTATCGCTTCTGGTAGTTTAAAGATTTAAGGATTAACTCCTTTTACCTAAAGAGCTCCTTTTACCCCTTGGGAGCTCTTTTTTTAATTTGAAAATTGTAATCGAAAGCATGAGTGGGAAGTCTCTCCTATTTGCTGATATACTTTCAAAAAAATAATAGATTTTACCATTTCTGCTTAAAATATCATGGATAGATGACAAGCGCGGTGCAATCTCCTCTTTAAAGAAATATTTTGTTGAATACATCGTTTCCGTTAAAAGACATCTTTTAAAATGGCTACAGTTTAACAAAATGCATTAATTGGATATTGTTTTAAGGATAAAGATGATTTATATGCTTTTTCGTTCCGATGTTCATCATATAACAAAATTATTTGCAAAATATTGGCAACACGATTATAATAATGGCAAGTCAGTATTAAGGAGGTATTATATGCTGGTGATTGAAAGAATTAGACAATTAATGGTCTCTCAACATCTAAACCAAAAAGAATTGGCAGAAAAAACCAATATAACTGAAGCGTCATTATCCAAATATTTAAATGGTACTCGAGAGCCAAGAAACGATGTTGTTTTTAACATTGCTAAAGCTCTTAATGTTACTGTTGATTATCTTTTAGGCAACGATAATCCTAATGTTGGCGGTTTCGAAGAAGCTGTTCAATTATTAACAAGGTCAAAAAACCAATTAACGGATGATGAACGTATTAAATTAATTAATATTTTGTTGGAGAAGTAAATGAAATTGGCAAATTGCCGTTATGAGGAAATAAAAAATACTATTGCCGATATGCTAGAAGACTATCAGATATGTATTTTTCCTGTTGATGTCGATAGCTTAGCTGGCAAAATGAACATCCAATTTGTTTATGAGACAAATCATTTAGAAGACTTGGATGGAAAGGTTATTCCTGTGGATGGGGCCGTTTTGACTGATTATTCTAAAATGGTTCATAAAGTCTTTATAGCTAATTGGTCTACGTTTAAGGGAAAACAAAGATATACAAAGTGTCACGAATTAGGGCATATTGTTCTCGGCCATAAATGTTGCACTAATGAAACCGAATCAGAATCTGAGTTTTTCTCAGCATATTTACTTGCCCCATCTTGCTTGATAATGGTTGATAGATTAAGACCTATATTGAGCAATATAGAATTATACCCAGTGTTGTTTGGACTGTCAGGGGCTGCAGCCAAGTATGCTTACAATAGATTTAAAAGAAGACTTGATTGCGGAGCACCTCTTGAAAATTATGAAAAAAGAATACTGGCTTTATTTAAGGATTCAATTGAAGATATCATAGTTAAATATGGAAACTATGAAATCTGATTGAATATATAAAAAGCGCTCGCCTATTGGCGAACGCACATCACGATAAACTAATATCGCGACCTGAACAATTGTGATTATAGTTTATAGTGGTGGTTTTGTCAAAAGAGGCATGGTCTCGGAAAGGTAAGAATAGCATTATGACGAAATCACAATTAAATGTTCTTCTTTATGGTAGGTTATGGTAAAGAAGAAAGAATTGAAGAAATTACTTAACCTAAATTTTGTAGATCTAACAAACAAGACTTATCTTGTAGGGAAATATGATCTACCATATGTATCATGTTCGCTTACTTCTAATCCGGATTACTTGGCATTGTATTCCGAAAGGCGCAACTATTTTAAGACAAATAATACATGGGTTTGCTTTTACTTATATGATACTAAGTTCGACACCATTGATGGAATTTTTAATGCAATTTACTATGCTGATGAAAGGCGTTTAAAGAAAATTAAAGAAAGGTTCCATGGTGTAAAATATGCTATTGCACCAGATTATTCTCAATGTGGCGATATGCCGAAGATTGAGAATTTATACCGTCTTTTTAAATCAAGAATAGTTTCACTGTGGTTATTGCTTGAAATGGATATTGTTGTGATACCAAATATAACTTATGCAAGCGAAGATTATTTTGACAGTATGTTTGACGGTATTGAAAATTGCGAAACAGTTGCGTTTAGCGTTAAAGGCTCTGTCAAAGACGTGGAAGAAAGAAATCTTCTTTTAAAAGCAATCGAGGTTACAACAAATTGTTTAACTAATCTTAAAAAGATAATAGTTTATAGCGTATCAATTGATGATGAAAAAATAAAAAAACTATTTGATTATCCAGTTTCTAAAGGGATTGAGATTGTAATTCCCGATAATCTCTTAAAAGAAAGAAATGTCTTTCTTAAGGGGGCTAGGCAAAATGGGTAGAACTAAAGATAGCGGTTTATCAACTCACAATACCTCCAATAATAGTTCTGTTTCGGCGAATACTGTTGATAACAAAATTAAAAAATTAACAGCTTTAAACGCGCCATTTGACTCCTCGATGTTCCCTTACAACGAAAGTGAACCAAAATATGATGGTTATTTGTTGAATAAAGATCATGCTATAGGTGGCTCGAAAGCTAAGTTTCTAAGTGAGACTTTGGGATATAACAAAGGTGATGGAACTAAATTGCACGATGCAGTGAGTGAAGCAATAAATGGAAAAGAAGCAGATAAGATTACAAAAACGGAGTATGGAACAAAGGCTACGTTTAATGTTAGGATCAAGGGCAATAATGGACGATATCATTTTGCTAACGTTACTGTTGTCATTCAAAAAGACAACGGTAAAATTACTTGGAAACTAATAACAATTATTCCAGGAAAGAAAGATAAATGAGGAGAGTGGCTATGGAACTGTTTGATTGTGTTAAATTAATTAAACCATTTGAAGGCTTAAAAATAGGAACAAAAGGAGCAATTGTTGAAAAATATGATGAAAGCAATTTCGAAGTAGAATTTTTTGATGATAAAGATGAAACTATTGGTGTATATACGATTTCTTCCGATTTTCTCGAAGTTTATTGGAAAGAATCCGAACATAAAAATAAATAGTATTGGTGTCTTTTGCATAAATTCATTAGATAAAATTTCAAATCAAGAGGCAATGTAATGTGTTTTGCCTTTTACTACAAAAAGTTTGCTAAACAGTAGACTTATTTTATAAATTAAAAGAGTATCTAGAGCATTAAACTGTGCCACACTTTTCCATATACTCCGGAATTTTGGGTTCAGTTAATATAGAGCTCTTTTTTATATTGATATGGTTTCAGGTTTTATATAATCCCCAAATCCAGATTTTTCTCCATCAAATTCATTTCCAATCCAAGATAAAGAAAGACTAGATGCAAATTTTCTAGCATAGTTAGTAACTTCAAAGAAAGAAGAATAATGGTTAGATGTATAAAATATTACAGGATGTTTTTTCTCGTATTGGGTAAGGCCATTATAAACTACAACTAGACGTTTAGTTTTTCTAGATTTATAGGAATATCCATCTTTCCCGTTAGATATATCTATCTCAAAATATCTATATTCATGGGGAGTAGGGATAGATTGCATATATCCATCGGTTCTAAAATAATCTTTAGAATAGAATCTAGCATATTTCCCGTATTTATTAAAATGTTCCTGGCTAGTAGATCCTTCTTGACCTCTATCATTAAAGCAATAATTAATCGGAGCTTCCCTATAGGCTTGATAATACAAGGCCACATCCATTGGATCTATATACCAAGTAGATGAATCTGATTCGACTGATTTCTTTATTGTCTTTTCTATTGTTCCATCTAGGTTATAGACATTGAAATAAGGTTCATTAGATTGGACTGGTTCAATCCTATAATATCCATCTTCATTTATTTCAGGCCTAGATGAACTAGAGGACTCAATGGATGATTCTTCGCTTGAAGAACTGGAGGATTCACTAGATTCGGTGGATAATTCTACGTTACTAGAAGACTCGCTTGAGTAAGAGGATTCGCTTGATTCTATACTTGATTCAGTCGAATTTTCTTCGCTAGAAGTAGTTTCACTAGACGATGTAACTGAATCAGTTTTTGTTGTAACTACATTAGTTGTTGTGGTTTCTTCGCTTGAACTAGATTTAGAACTATATCTAGTAAAAGAGCATGAAGAAAGAAACAATGTCCCTAAGATAATAGTTAGTTTGGTATTCTTTTTCATTCTTCGGTTTCTTCTTTTTTAACTAATATCTTTTTTACCTTTATACCATCCATTGAAATTATTTCAAGGATGAGGTTTTTAAAATGTATTATGTCGCCGACTTTGGCAAATCTATCATCGAGTAATTCAATGCAATAGCCGCCTATTGTGACGTATTCTGTATCAATTTCATCGAAATCAATATCAAATAGGAAACAGAAATCACGTAAAGTCATCATTCCGTCAATTACATAGCTTCCATCGGCTTTTTCAGATACTGGTTCATTTGCCTTGTCTTTTTCATCCCAAATCTCGCCGACTATTTCCTCAATGATGTCTTCCATTGTAATAATACCTTCAGCAGCCCCATATTCATCAAGGACAACACTCATTGCAATATGGTCTTGCTTCATCTTGTTAAAGACATCATTAATCTCTTTTGTATGAGGGATATATATTACTTTTTCAATCGCATCTTCTGGGATATCTTCTTTTCCTTCTAGCTTTAATCTCATCAAGGTCTTGCTTTTGATAAATCCCTTGATGTTATCTAAATCCCCTTCATATACAGGTATCCTAGAATGAAGGAAAGTTTCTTTATTAGATAATATATCTTCTAATTTATCTTCATTAGAAATCCCATATATTTTAGCTCTAGGGGTCATTATCTCAAAAGCTTCGGTAGTCGCATAATCTATTGTTCCCCTAATCATATCGGCAGCCTGTTCATCAATCTCGCCTTTTTCTTCAATCTCATCGACCATTTCATGAAGTTCTTCATCACTTGTCTGATAATCTTTTAAATTATGGGTTATAGGGTATGTAACTATTGTCCCAAATCCAGACATTAAGAATGTTATTGGGAAAGTCAAATAATAACAAAATGACAATGGATAAGAATAAGTAGTCGCGAGTTTTAGATTAAATACCTTGCCTAGACTTTTGGCAATTATCTCCCCGAATATGATTTTTATGACTAGGAAGACCAAAGAGAATACTAGGCCCATTGTTTCGATTTGGTCTTGATTAGTTAGATTCATTAACGATATGGCTACGTTAATTCCTAATAAAGTCGATATAGAATCAAGTGCTGCATTTATGACGTCGTTCCAAAGCAATATGGTGGATATGGTCTTGTCATATCCTTTGGCTAATTTATAGGCAATCTTGCCTTTTTTGGTATTGGCTTTCTTTTCTAATTTAGCTAAAGAAACTGAGCCAAAAGCCATATCGGCACTAGAAAATAACATTGAGCCTATTAAAAGGAGAAATAATATTATGCAATAAATAGTTATCAACATGCTTTCTCTCCTTTCTTTTTCCTTCTTATTGGAGTCGAGGCTGTATCTAATTTTCCAACTAGCTCTGCTAAAATATCATCCATAGTGACAAGCCCGACAACTTGGTTATCCTTGTTCTTTACTAAGGCTAAGTGGGAATGCTCCTTGTTTAATATCTCAAAAGCATCACCTAGAGTTTCATCGATATCAACATAGACTGGTTGGATTAATATTGATCTAATATCTAGATGGGGGTCTTTTGAATATTCCTCGAAATATAGGTTTAGACTTAATATGGCAACATATTCACCTTCGTCATTAATGACTGGGAATCTAGATAAAGTTGAATTCATGATGAAATCATTTACTTTGTCTACAACTAAATCTTCTTCCTTCAAGGCAATTATGTTTTCTTTTTTAGTCATTACCTGCTCAATCTTAATCGAATCGAAAGTAAAGGCTTTTGAAAGAAGCTTCATCTCGTCTTCTTCAAATAATTCCTCGTTATTCTCATTTTCTTCACTAGGTTCGTCTTCTAGCTTTGCTTCATCAGCCTTTTCGATGAAATCTTCTTTAGATAAGACATTTTCATCCTTGATTTTAAATATCTTGTGTACTCCTTTTAAGACATATCTAAATATAAATATGATAGGGAAAAGCAATATGCCGACGATAAAATCAGGCCATGCTAGAATAACTGCCATCCTATTTGGTATGGCTTTTGATAAAATCTTTGGGCAAGTATCAGAAACTATATATACCAAAGCACCCATGACTCCAGCGGAAAATATGGCTTCTAAAGAACCGCTAATCCCATTAGCCTTGCAAATGTTATAGAAAATAACGGCAGAAATAGATGACATCAAAGTCTGGACTATATTATTTCCTACTAGGACTGTTACTAAGGTATCCTCAAATTTTTCGGTTAACCTAACAATTATCTTGGAAGTGATATTTCCTTTATTGGCTTCGACTTTAAAATGATATTTATTGCAATTAGAAAAAGCATTCTCTGAAGCACTGAATAAGCCAGATATAATTAACATTATCGCTATGAGTAGCCAGGCTACCCACATCGGCATACCATATACGGTAATTGGATTAGATTCTAACAGTAAGGGATCAATACAAGTAGATAAAGGAACTTCCATATCGAGAGTTAATTATAATATATTTATAGGAAAGAGTAAAATACCCTTTTGGTGTCCATTTGCTATAGTTCTTTTCTGTCTAAAATGGGCTTTATTTGTTTGGCTTTGTATCTTTATTGAGATAGAATAATGCCCATGGAAAACATTATTGATGATTTAATTTATAGAGGTCTCATCCAACAATATAGCGATGAAGCAAAACTTAGGGAAATGCTAGAGAGCAAGCAAACTCTTTATTGTGGCTTTGATCCTAGTGCTTCCTCAATGCACCTTGGCAATTATGTCATGATTTCTTTATTAAAGAGATTCCAATTATATGGACATAAAGTTATTGCCCTAGTTGGAGGTGCGACTGGCATGATTGGAGATCCTTCTGGAAAAAGTAAGGAAAGAAATCTCCAAAACGAAGAAACATTAAAAGCCAATACCGAATCGATTAAGAACCAACTAGAAAGATATATCGATTTGACTAACGAAGACAAAGGCATGGTTGTCTCTAATTATGATTGGTTAGGACATATGAGTGTAATCGATTTCCTTCGTGATTATGGGAAATTTTTCTCCATTAACTACATGTTATCGAAAGAAATCGTCAAATCTAGATTAGAAGCCGGTATTTCTTTTACTGAATTCTCTTACCAAATACTCCAATCAATCGATTTCTATTTCCTCCATCATAAATATGGTGTCAATATCCAACTAGGCGGGAATGACCAGTGGGGCAATTTGACTTCTGGACTAGAACTCATTAGGAAAATCGATGGGGAAAACGAGACTGCTGAAGTCATGACTGCCCATTTGATTTTAAGAAGTGATGGCAAGAAGTTCGGCAAATCAGAAAAAGGTGCCCTTTTCCTTGATAGGAACCTAACTTCTCCATATGCCTTATATCAATATTTCATGAATGTAACCGATGAAGATGCGATTAGATTCCTTAAGATATTCTCTTTCTTGAGCAAGGATGAAATCGAAAAAGTTGCTGCTGAACATTTTGCTTCTCCAGGCGCTAGAATCGGACAAAAGAAAGTTGCATATGAAGTAACTAAGGATATACATGGCGAAGAAGCTGCCTTAGAGGCTATAAAAATGAGTGAAGCTTTATTCTCTGGGGATGTTGCTTCCTTAAAAGAAAACGAGATTATCGAACTATTCGGCGAATTCAAGAAACCTGTTGAAGGCGAAATGAAATTAGAAGATCTAATAATAAATTTAGGATTAGCAACTTCTAAACGTGAAGCTAGAACCTTTATTACTGGTAATTCGGTTTCAATAAATGGAACCAAGCATACCGATCCAAACGAAGTGATTAATTCTTCTCTTGCCTTATTTAATAAATATCTAGTGGTTAAAAGAGGAAAGAAGAATTACGCCTTAGGTGAATTCTAATAAGCAAGAAGACTAGTAAAAGCAGGGCGACCTGCTTTTTATTTTTGCAAAAGAAAAAGCCAGGCATTGCTGCCTGGCCTAGCATCAAATGGATTATAACTTTCTGTTATAGTATTCGATGATAGCGGATTCGTTGATTTCAAGAGCTAATTCGTTACGTTCTGGAAGTCTAGTGAATGTTCCTTGGAACTTCTCGGCATCGACTGTTACATATGGAACAGTGGCTGGTTTGGAGTCCATGGCTTCTTTAACACATTTTAGTGGGCTAGTTTCCTTTAGGGAAATAACGTCGCCAACATTGCATAAAGCGGATGGGATATCACACTTTTTGCCATTGACTAAGATATGTCCATGGTTGACTAATTGTCTAGCACCAGCACGGGTACGGGCAAAACCCATACGATAAACGAGGTTATCAAGCCTGGATTCAAGAATTCTGAAGAAAGCTAAACCAGTGACTGTTGGTTCCTTTAAAGCAAGGGTGAATAAACGGCGGAATTGTCTTTCGTTGACTCCATATAGAGTGCGAAGCTTTTGCTTTTCCAAAAGTTGGATTCCGTATTCAGAGGATTTCCTCTTCCTATCGGCGCCGTGTTGTCCTGGGCCAGTTTGTCTCTTCTTGAGTTCATCACCGGTTTCGAGAACTGAAAAACCGAGATGGCGTGATTTTTTCCACGTTGAATCTGTGTATCTTGACATATTTGATGTCTCCTTTCTTTGCGTTAGCAAGTTAGGAAGTCTTTTCCATCTTTCCGGGTGTCGAAGTTTCCTTTCAGCAACGTAGCCTTGCTTACTTGTTTTATTTATCGACGTCAGACAAAAGAGTAAAAACCTGCTGCTTTCGCGAGTGTGATTATATTATTAATATAAGCCTGTGTCAAACTCTATTTTTTGCCTATTGAGTTATACCGTTATTTGTTTCCACTTAATTAGGCAATCTTTTTGATAGTGATAGTAGCTTCAGTGGTAGTAACCTTATCAAAGCTAATTACATATGGGAACTTCTTTCCATTATTTAAAGTAGTCCTATTTTTGAAGAACTTATCACCATAATCAGTATATCCTGGATATTCTCCAATTGAGAATTTATGACCTGTATAGAATAGATCTGCTGCACAAAGTAAATGGGTTGTAGGAGTGGATTTTGATTTTGAAAGTGTCTCGAAAGTATTCTTGTTTGAAGCTTGGATTAAATGTAATAAATGGTAGCCCATATTAGCTATTACACTAGGTTTAGCTGTAGCGTAATCAGTGTTATTTGAAGTGTTATGATTTGCTAATTGGAGATAGTTATATTTATTTGAATCAATATCGTCAACGAAACCACCGTTATTAAATGTATTGACGTTGTTATATCCCCATAATCTCGCATCGACATGGTAGAGCCTAATTCCACCTACACCCAAGCCATTGTAATGGGTAGTCCAGGTATTCCAGTCTTTAGCGTTATTGCCGATTTTAGCGAATAATTCTAGAAGTATATATTCATCAAAAGCAGTTCCGTTCCAACTTGGTGAGATTAGGATGCAATCTCCGCTACTAGAAGCAGGATTAATCTTTAAAGTAACTTCATCACTAGTTCCATCTATTACATAAGGATTGACCCAACCCATTTCAAATTTAGAGAAAGAGTTCCAGTCAAACATATTGTGATCTTGCATATCAGCTCCACCTAGTAAGGAGAAAGTTGATCCATCAGCATAATCATAATAATCTTCTAGCCCAAAGATATGGCCTTGTTCATGGATAGTTGTATAGGCATCATCAATAAATCCAATCGAAGTAGCTGAATAAGATCTAATTGTAGGGGTAGATGTTCCTGGATTATTGTCTAAGGTAGACATATGTGGCCATAAAGCGTTGCCCCATTTTTCTGTATATCCATTGAATACAAAATGGACTGAATCTAGATATCCATCATTATTTGTATCGTAATCAGAAAGATTGATGTCTTTGAAATTTGTAGCCACCCAATTGACGGATTCATTCATGACCTCAACTAATCTATCGTATCCCGTATCTCCATCAAAATCCGATTCGGTATAGTTAGAAGTAAACATCTTGCTCATAGATCCAGCAATTCCGCCAGTCAAAGATAACTTGTTGAAAGAAGCATTCGCATAATAAGAAGCAATGGTAGTTATATTTGTTTCTATATTATCTAGATATGTTTGAGACCAAGTGTATGTAGCATTCTTAATACTAATTGGTATAAATAGTAACTTTTGGTTGCCTTTAGAAGGGGCGTAATAAGGATCGATGACGCTTACATCGTGTTTAGTTGAGCCAATGTAATAACCTTTGCTATTAGTAACAGTTACGGTAGAAGTGGCTTTTATATTATTACAAGTCGCTTCGATAGTAGTAGCCCCCTCTTTAATTCCTTTAACAACTCCATCACTAGTTACTGTAGCGATTTCGCTATTTTTAGAGACATATGTAACTGTTTTATCAGTTGTATTTTCTGGAGCAATTTTTGCAGTTAAAGTAAATTCTTGGCCTACTGAGATTGTTTTTTCAGTCGGAGTTAAAGATATAGAAGTCGCTAAAACAATTGAATTTGGATTAATTTTGATTTGGATTTGATTAGAAATTAAGCTTCTATATTTCGCTTCTATTGTAATAGCCCCTTCTTTTTCAAAAGGGGTAGATAAATCAATTTCTTTATTAGATTCATCTTTAGCAATTAATCTATATCCATTGATACCAGTTTCATCATGAATTAGCATTGGAGAAGAGGACGATAAAGAAGCAGTTGCGCTTACTCCATTTGCAACATCAAAAGTATCACCAACTTGATAAGTTTCCTTTAATCTATTTAATGTTACTTTTGAAGCGTGATTAGATAAATCTAGTTGACCCGTGTATTCGATTTCTAGTGTTTTGATATATAAAACATCATTTGCAATTAACTTCAATTTGTTTGGGTTAGACGCTACCGCAAGAGTGATATCGCTAAAGGAATCTAGGCTTGAAGAAAGGACTTGAGCTTCAGTTTTTTCTTCGTTATTTTCCGTTCTAGTAAGTTCGATTTTTGTATTGGCGTTGCTTTTATAGGAAATCTTTATTTGGCTAATTCCAATAAAGCCATCAATGTTGAATATACTTCCGTTTTTTTCGATTTTTATAGATGATGTAGAAGAATCAAAACTAACATTATTGAAACAATAATCGAATTTATGTCCTTCTTTGCCAATTTCAATGACGTTATTTGCAATTGGAGTCTCTCCGACTAATGAGAAATAATCCTTTAGAGAGAAAACTTTATTTTCTTCGCTATCGATATCTGAGGTAGTTACTGTTCCATTCGAATCAGTATTTTTGCCTGAACTAGAGCCAAGATTAAAAGAACAGGAAGTCAAGGCTACTAGGCTTAGGCATAATAATATTGCTTTTCTTTTCATGTATTTTCCCTCCTTCGGGATAGAAAATTCTAAGGGGAAAATTAATTCTTGAAAAGAAAAATACTTTTTTAATTAAAGCAAATTCAAATTCGTTAAATCTTCTTCTAATTGGTCTTCAGAGACAAAATGAAGGGGACGTATATCGATTTTCCCTAAATTTTCTAGGTTTTTCATGTTGTCATCTAACATATAATAAGTCTTAGAATTTGGGAAAGAATTTTTAGCTAGCAAAAAGAAATTCAAATCCGGTTTAGCCATATGGTATTTATAGGAAATAAAGACCTTGTCAAAAATAGGAGAAAGATTGAATTTTGATATAATGTCCTCAACCAAATGCTCTCCGGCATTGCTACATAAGACTATATTTGCCTTCTTTTTTATTTGTTTTAGTAATTCGACTGTTTTTGGTTTTAGCTTAAGGTAAGAATAGAACTCATTTCTAACATCTTCGTATTTATAATCGTAGTCTTTAGCAATCATTCTTAATACTTCATCGAAACTAATCTCGCCTATATCGACTTTGCTAAAATATCTGTCTTTTATGATTGAACCTTGTTCTCCAAAATGCTTCTTAAAAAACTGAGGTCCCATTTCATCTACAATTACCCCAAAGAAATCTGTTAGGAATGTAATTTGCTTTTCTTGCTCCATCTTCAACACTTCCTTTTAGCCTAGATAAGTATACTCATCTTTGTCTAAAAATCATTTCATATGTAAAAATCTATAATTTTTAATTTTCCATCTCGAATATATTACGTTCCTAGTGATATGATATATATCATATGAAAACAAACATTTATTTATCTACACCTGCTATCGTAGGAATCGTAATTGGCTCAATATGCGGAGCTGCCTTAATTGGGATTCTAGTTTATTTCCTTTTCTTCTCTGGGCTACGTTATAAAAAACAAGTCAGGGAACTATCTAGAAGGTTTGAATATCTCCATGCCCTTTTATTCGGACAGGATTCCCAATACGTTAAACGTATCGAGATTATTTCACTAACTAATCTTCTGTATGTAAATACCCACATGACCTTCAATAAAAGATTCAAGGATATTCGTGATAAAGGCGATGCAAGTGCACAAACCACGATTAATGATCTTAAGGATTTATTAAGTGACCGTGATTATAAAGCCTTGAAAGCTGCTCTTCCTAAGGCCAAAGAAGTAATTGATTCTTATGATGATGAAGTCAATTCCTTAAATAGCGATCTTTTGGTCGTTATTAAGCCAGAAGAAGAATGCCGTCAAAAATCTTTAATGCTCAAAGAGGAACTTAGGAAAATTAAGCAAGATTATTATGTTAAGCAAGCTGATTTGACTTTGGTCGCCCCTTCATTTGAGACTGTGTTCAATAAATTGGATGATAGATTTAAAGATTTTGAATCTTATGTTGAATCCGCTCAATATGATGATGCTAACAATAGGCTTCCTGAGATTTCAAAAGTTTTGAAAGAATTAGCTAATGTCATAAAGGAAATGCCTAATATTTGTGTCACTATACAAAGCGTAATACCAGAAAAACTTGCTTCCTTAGAAAATAAATATGAAGAGCTTCTCTCTTCTGGATATCCTTTGCATCACTTGTTGGTCAAAGGAAATATTGAAGACATGAGAAGGGAATTAAATATTCTTACTAATTCTGTTCAGAAATTCGAACTTGATGGGGTTAATGAAAGATTAGATGGCATGCTTGCCCAAATTGATGATTATTTTAATTCATTTGAAAAGGAAAAAGATGCTAGGGTATCATTTGAAAGCGACTGTGATAAGGTTTATTCCTATGCAAATTCAATAGATAAGAAATATATCCGTTTATGCAATTCACTTCCCGAAGTTAAGAAAATCTATGTAATCTCAGAAGAAGAAAATGCAAAGATCGGTGCAATTAAAGTTTTAGTAAATAAAGCAGGTGCCACCAAACGTAGCCTTGATACATTTATTCACTCCGTTACAAAACAACCATACACAATCCTAGTAGAGAAGATGAATTTACTTAATGATGAATCTAATTCAACTAGCCAGGCAATAGATGATTTCGATAGATACCTATTATCTTTAAAGAATGATTCTGAAGTTGCCTTCAATAGCGTTTCAACTTTCGATACAAAGATGAAAGATGCAGAATATTATCTACGTTTGATGGATATTCCTGCATTAAATAAGAAATATCAGCCTGATATTGATAGATGTTATGACTTGCTTAATCAAATTTATACAAAGCTGAATGGCCTTCCAATTGATGTTGCACTTATTAATCAGCTCGAAAACGAATTAAACCAAGTGGGGGAATCAGTGTTCAATTCCACGAAAGAAGATTACCAGCAAATGCTTATGGCCAATGGATCTATTCTATTTGCCAATAGGGATAGAAGACACCTAGGCGAAATGGATGCCACCTTGAAACAGGCTGAAGGATTTTATTTCTCTGGTGAATTCAAGAAAGCTTATGATGAAACCAATGCCGTCTTAAAGCGCATTGCGGGTGAATAATTATGATTTATTTGGATTATTGCGCAACAAGCGCTCCTTTTGAATCGGTCCTAGAAGTTTATAAAGATATCAATACAAATCATTTCGGAAACCCTTCTAGCCTGCATTTCTATGGCTATGAAAGCAAGAAGCTACTAGAAGAAGCTAGAAATGGAATCTTGTCTTTATTAAATGTAGATAAAGTTGATAATCTGATTTTTACTTCTAGTGCCACAGAAGCTAATAACCTTGTTTTAAAAGGTGTCCCATTCAAATACAAGAATAGGGGCAATAGGATTATTACTTCTTTAGGGGAGCATCCATCTATATTGAACCCATTGATCCAAATGAAGGAATTATTTGGATTTAAGGTTGATTATGTTCCTTTAAAAGGAGATGGGGAAATTGATCTAGAAGCCTTTAAATCTATGATGGGCGATGATGTCATTTTAGTGTCCATCATGGGAGTGAATAACGAGACAGGTGCAATAAATCCAGTAAAAGACATTGCTAATATAATTAAATCTTATCCAAAATGTTTCTTCCATTCAGATTTGACCCAGGCTATAGGAAAAATCGATCTAGATTATTCTATATTTGATATGTTTTCCTTTTCCGCCCACAAAATTGGTGGGGTTAAAGGAAATGGATGTCTAGTCTATAAAAAGAAAGTCCAATTTGTTCCACTAGTTTATGGAGGCGAACAAGAATATTCGCTCCGTTCTGGCACAGTTGATGTAGCTTCTAGTTATTCTACCTATATTGCCTTAAAGACAACTTTATCTTTATTAAAGGAAAAGAGTGGACACGTGTATCAATTAAGGGACTATCTTTATTCAAAATTAGAAGCAATTCCTTCAATTTCACTTAACTCAACAAAAAAAGGAAGCCCGTTTGTTACTTCTATATCATTGGAGAAAAATAAGGCTTCTGTAGTTGTTGAAGGCTTATCAAATAAAGGCATATGTGTATCTAGCGTTTCGGCTTGTTCTTCTAAAGGAGAACCTTCTTCATATGTATTGACTGCGATTGGAAAAAATTTAAAACAAGCGCATAATCCAATTAGAATTTCATTTTCTTTTAATACAACTAAAGAAGAAATTGATATATTTATCCAAGAATTAGAAAGACTTTTAAAGGAGACAAAGACTATATGAATGATTCCTATTTAATGGTCCATTATGGCGAATTATCTACCAAGGGCGATAATAAGAAAATATTTATTAGATGTCTATATCAAAATATAAGAAGAGCCTTAAAGAAATTTGAGGTTGAGACTAGATATACTAGGGACCATATCTATATATATTTATTAAAGGATAATCTAGATGAAGTAATTGCTAGACTCCAAGATGTCTCTGGCATCCAAAAGATTTCCTTAGTAGAGAAATGCTCTTTGGATTTAGATACTTTAAAAGAAAAGTCTCTAGAAATGATCAAAAGAGAAAATATCAAGAGATTTAAAGTAGATTCTCACAAATCTATACGTGCTTTTGATTTATCAAGTTATGAACTCAATTGCCTTATTGGTGATTATATTTTAAGAAATGTTCCCGAATCAAAAGTAGATTTGCATACCCCAGAAGGCAAATTGAAAATATTAATCAATGATAATGAAGCCTATTTATCTCTTCATGATTATCCAGGGCTAGGAGGATATCCATTAGGAATGAATGGCAAGGTTACTTTGCTTCTTTCTGGCGGGATCGATTCTCCTGTCGCGGCGTTTTCTTTAATTAGAAGAGGGATAAAAATTGAATGTCTACATTTTGCTTCTCCTCCATATACATCGGCATCAGTTATTGACAAATTGCAAGATATCTTAAAGGAATTAAATGAATTCCAAATGGATATAAAACTCCAGATAGTTCCTTTTACAAAGCTTCAGGAAGAAATTTATAAATATGTAGCTGAACCTTATTGCATTACCATCATGAGAAGAATGATGATGCGTATTGGAACTGAAGTTGCTAAACGCAATAATGCCTTGGCAGTCGCGACTGGTGAATCTATTGGCCAAGTTGCCTCTCAAACTTTAGAATCTATCCAAGTCATTAATGAAGTTACTAATTTCCCAATCTTACGTCCATTAGCCACGATGGATAAACTCTCAATTATTGATACATCAAAGAAAATCAATACTTATGAAATATCCATTAGGCCTTATGAAGATTGTTGCACGATATTCAAGCCAAAACGTCCAAAGACAAAGCCAAGGCTAGATGAATGTCTAAAATATGAAGAGAAATTCGACTACAAGAGTTTAATCCAAGAGGCAGTCGATAATCTCGAGACTATTTATATATCAACCAAGGATTAAATATATGTTTAAATTTATTTACCAAGGAGAAAGAAGCTTATTCAAACAAAATGATTTAGAAGTTCCTTCTTCTTATTTTCATGATGGAGAATCTCCTTTAAAAGAAGGGACAAATATAACTGTTTTAGATTCTACATTTTCTTATAAATACCCTTTGTGGTATGGAAAAAATATCAATATCTATAACTCTTATTTTATATTAGATGCACATGCTTGTTTTTGGTATGGTTCTGATTATTATTTTAGCAAGGTCTATATAGGTGCGAATAAGAACTTTAGACGATTAGAAAATGTCAATGTTAAAGATTCAATCTTATTAAATTCGACTGAGTCTTTTTGGTATTGTAAAAATGTCAATATAAAGAACAGCGTCCTTGAAGGAGACTACTTATTTTTAGGTTCAGAAGAAATCGTTTTGGAGAACTGCTTGATAAAGGGGAATTATCCTTTTGACAGTGCAAAAAACATCATCCTTGTCAATTGCTTTCTAAATAGCAAAGACGCTTTTTGGAACTGTAAAAATGTTATGGTTATTTCTTCTTCTATATACGGAGAATATATTGGTTGGAATTCCTCTTATTTAAGGTTTCTTGACTCTAAGATCAAGTCTCACCAAGGATTCTGCTATATAGATAATCTAGTTATAAATGACTGCGATATTTATGGAGGAGATTTGATGTTTGAATATTGTTCAAATATCTTTGCTAAAGTTACTTCTAGAATATCTTCGGTTAAGAATCCAATTTCAGGATATATCGAATCCAAGGGCATGGTCGAATTAGTTCAAGACGATGAATCTATAGATACAAAGCAGGTTAAATATGAGCAAATTTGATTTTGATTCCCATCCAAATAAATATGGTTTGGATTATGCAAAATATGATGTAAAGCCAAATGAAATTCCTCTTTCTATCGCGGATATGGATTTCTATGTGGCTCCTAAAATCAAGGAAGCATTACTAAAAAGAGTTGAACTAGGCAGCTATGGATATGTTTATCCAAAAGAAGACCTATTTAATGCCTATAATGAATATTATCTAAAGATGTATAACTTTGATATAAAAGAGGCTAGAAAAGCCTTTTCTTTAGGTGTTTTGCCCTCTTTATCTAGTCTAATTAAATCTTTTTCTAATAAAGGGGATTTTATTTCAACATTAACTCCAGCCTATAATTGTTTCTTTAATGAAATTAGAAATAACGATAGGAATATCTTTAAGATTCCTCTTATTTATAAAGATAGCAAATATAGTCTGGATCTAGATTTGGTAGAAGAAGCGTTTAAGAAATCAAAGATATTTATTCTTTGCTCCCCTCATAATCCGACTGGATATATTTTCTCTAAAGATGAATTGATAACTATAGCTAGGCTAGCTAGGAAATATGGAGTCTTAGTTATTTCTGATGAAATACATTCTCCTTTAATAAAAGATAAGAGTCTATTTACTCCGTTCCTATTTAGTTGCAAGGAAGCCAAAGAAGTGGGAATAGTTTTATTTTCTCCTACAAAAGGATGGAATATTGCAGGTATCCAAACTAGTCTGGTCTATTCATTTAATGAAGCCTATATGGATAAAGTTGATTTTGGACTTAATAGAGATGATGTAGGGGAGAGTAATTTCTTCTCTAGTTCGGCTGCAATCGCTGCTTTAAATTCATTAGATTGGTTAGAAGAAGTGAACGAATATATTTCCAATAATCGTTTATTTTTATCTTCTTACATACATTCATATATATCTTTACTTAAATTAGTTGACTCGTCTTCAACTTACCTTGCTTGGATTAACATTTCTTCATTAAAAACGGATGCAGATGACTTTATCAAGGTTTGCAAAGAACACGGCTTAATAATTTCTAGCGGCTCAATTTATGGAGATTCTAGCTTTGTTAGAATAAATTTAGCCGTACCAAAGTCCGTTTTGACTAAGGGTTTAGATAGATTAAAAGAAGCAGTTGAATCTTTATAACAAAAAGCCAAATAAAAAGGTCCCTTTGCGGGACCTTTATTACTTTCTTATATACCTAAATTAGTTTCTAGCAGCTTTAGCGGTTTCAACTAATGAGGCAAAAGCCTTTTCATCATTGATGGCTAATTCGGATAACATCTTTCTGTTGATTTGGATGTTGCTCTTCTTTAAGCCGTCCATGAATTTGGAATAAGAGATGCCATTGAGATGGCAAGCTGCATTGATTCTCTTGATCCAAAGCTTACGGAAATCTCTCTTGATTAAGCGACGGGAATCATAAGCATAACGTAAGGAGTGGCAAACTTGTTCTTTAGCAGTCTTGAATAATAAATGCTTGGAACCAAAATAGCCTTCAGCTTGCTTTAAAATCTTTTTACGACGTGCACGTGTAACGGTGCCACCTTTAACTCTAGCCATTTTCTATTCCTCCTTATTTAACGATCATGTACTTGATTCTCTTGTAATCAGTACGATCTAACATGCCTGAACGGCGTAATTGACGGCATTGCTTTGCAGTCTTATATGGGGCATGGTGTCCCTTGTAAGCGTGAATAAATTTGATTTTCCCATTACCGGTAACTTTGATACGCTTCATCAAAGAACGGTTGGACTTCATCTTTGGCATAAGATTTCCTCCTTATTTCTTTCCTTTTGATGATACTACAGCGGAATAACATTTCCCTTCCCAGAATGGTTGTTTTTCAATCTGGTAGGTGCATTCATCGCTACTTAGTAGGTCTAGGAACTTCTTCATGAGTTCTTCACCTAAATCTAGGTGAGCCATTTCCCTTCCCTTCAAGACAACACGAATGTTGACTTTATCTCCAGAAGAGAGGAAATTTCTCGATTGTTTGGCTTTTGTTGCCAAGTCATGATCGCCAATTGAGATATGCAATTGGATTTCCTTTAAGGTTGCCGCTTTGGAATTTTTCCTTTGGGCACGCTCTGACTTTTGCTTTTCGTAACGTAACTTTCCGTAATTTACGATTTTGCAGACGGGCGGATTTGCGTTTGGAGCAACGCAATATAGGTCGAGATCATAAGATGCAGCTAATTCGTTGGCTGATCTAGAAGACATTTTTCCTAGATTCTCTCCAGTTGGTCCAATGACCATAACTTCTGGATAACGGATGTGCTCGTTTATTGGGTCGAAGCGTTTTTGTGGGCGGCGTTGGTCACCTTGGTTAAAGTAAGCGATAGTATTTATTCCTCCATATTATCGATAAAAAACCGGGTTAAGCATCTTACCCGGGAATAAAGCTAATGTTTCTTTTGTAGCTTAAGCCAATACCTTAAGGAATCTGGCGAGCCGGGAAGGCTACTTTCTACGTCTTATCGACAGCAAGTATATTACTAGGATTTTCTTGCTATATCAATAGATATTTTTCAAAACCTAGTGAAATTAGGCTGCTAGAAGTGATAGGAGTGCTGTTATTTAGATCCTGGCTACCAAAAATAATAAACATAATTAGGGATATTATTAAAAGAACTGCAAATATAGCAAAGCAAATAATTGATATTAGATTTGAATGCTTATCATGCCAAAAAATAGGCAATAACAAAGAACATGCTAAAGCAAAATATGAAATTATTAAGAATAAACCACCTACTTTAAAATAATTTTCCCCATTACCTTTGATGTTATTTTTTATAAAGATAAAACTAAATATAGTAAATAATACAAAGAAAAGAACAAATCCACCCATAATAGGGAGCCTAACTCTATTCTTGCTTAATAGTTCATTTCGCTTAGTAACTGAGATGAATACTAAACAGATTAAAGAAAGGACAAAGAAAACAATAGGCAAGATCATTTTTCTTTCCTCATGTAACGTTGGGTCCTATCGGTTGGAGAAAGTGGATTAGACATAATAATTAGATTTGCATCCAAGGCAGGACGGATATAGTTCTTATGTAATCCTAATCTAGACTTCAGATTAAGCATTTCTAATAATTCTGCAGCACAATAGAATTTACCTTTTTCCATCTTTTCTAGCATTCCTTCGACTTTATTTGAAACTGTGATGGCTTTCTTTACTCCTTTATGGGCAAGTTCATCCAAGGAAGAATCTACTAATTCGAAGAAATAGCTAAAGAAAGAAGTGCAGTCACCTCTAGAAGCACTCTCCTCTAGAGATTCATTAAGTTTTTCTTTGCTTCTAGATAATAATTTAGCAAGAGGGATTTGCCTTAATACCCCGCAATATTTACCCAGGAATGCCTTTGAATATAAATATGCTAGGATGATATTTGAATTTGAATATGGGGCAATTGAAATAATTTCAAAGAAAGAAAGGGCAGCAAATATAAGCGGTGAAGATGCCCCGTCTTTGCTTTCGAAGAATTTATGGAGTCCCTTTAATAATTGGTCAATCTTATTATGAGGAGGGATTTGGAATGGGAAATCATCTAATTTCTTAGCCATTCTATTTGGCACTCCATCAACAAAATAAGTCTTCTCGAATTTTTCTATTGAAGCAATATCATTTGGATCAAAACTAGATAATCTAGATAATAACTTATAAATCGCATCGGCTTGTTTTGGCTCGTTTACCTTTTCTCCTCTAGAAAGAGCCCTTATCTTGCTTTGGCTAATCTTTATTCCAGTTAATTCTAAAAGATAACTAGTCTCATTCGCATCTAAAATTGCTTTAGGATAAGACATATTCAAAGTTGTTAATTTGCCACATTTATAGGCAATTGAACAAATAAGATCGAGGATGTTTTTATTAACGGTATATATACATTTGTATAGAGGTATTGCTTTTTCCATAACGATATTTTAAATGCTGATTCAAGCAAATAAAAGAGAGAAGTTATATATTTTCTTCTATATCTTTATTAGGTAATAAAAAAAAGGACCTAGAATTTAATCTAGATCCTTAACCTATATGTTGATTATAGATATCTCTTTTTGTTCTTTATTGAATCAAGAATCAATTCAACAAATTTATCTAGAGAAACAGTTACTTGCTTTTGCTCGCCAAATACACGGTAGGTAACAGAATTATCTTCGACTTCCTTATCGCCTAGAACTAGGGTAAATGGAACTTTCTCGACCTGGGCATTCCTTAATCTATAGCCAAGTTTTTCATTAGAATCATCTAATTCAACCCTAACTCCGTTTTGCTTTAATACTTCTTCGACTTTCTTAGCATATTCGCCTTGGATAGATGGATTTACTGGAAGAAGCTTAACTTGAACTGGGCTAAGCCAAGTTGGGAAGGCTCCTCCATAGTTTTCGATTAAGATACCGATAAATCTTTCGATGGAACCAAATACGACTCTATGTAACATGACTGGTTCGACTTTGTTCCCGCTTTCATCGATATAGTAGCAGCCAAATCTATGAGGCAAGTTTACATCTAGTTGGATAGTTCCACATTGCCAAGTCCTGCCCATTGAATCCTTTAATTTGAAGTCAAGCTTTGGACCATAGAAAGCCCCATCTCCAGGATTAATCGTATATTCATGTCCAGAATGCTTGCAGGCTTCCGAAAGTATACGTTCACTTTCATCCCAGAACTTCTTCTCGCCGATAAAGTCATCTGGTCTAGTGGATAAGACGATTCTATAGGTTAATCCAAATACGTTATAGACTTCATCAAATAGGTCCATGACTCCCTTGATTTCATCTTCAAGTTGGTCGAATCTGCATAATATATGTGCATCATCTTGGGTAAAGGCCCTGACTCTAAATAATCCATTTAGGGCTCCGCTAGCTTCATGGCGGTGGACGTGTCCTAATTCACCAATCCTGACTGGTAAATCCTTATAGGAGTGGAGTGAATTGTTATAAACAAGCATGGCACCAGGACAATTCATTGGCTTGATGGCAAAATCTTTGTCATCAATCTTAGTGGTGTACATGTTTTCCTTATAATGATCCCAGTGTCCGGAAGTCTCCCATAATTCACGAGATAACATGGTTGGGGTTTCAATTTCTTGATAACCTCTTCTAGTATGGACTTCTCTCCAATAGGAGATTAATTCATTCTTCAAAATCATTCCTTTTGGAAGGAAGAATGGGAATCCTGGACCATAATCAGAAATCATGAATAATCCTAATTCCTTGCCTAGTTTTCTATGGTCATTGGCTTTTCTTTTTTCTAGTACTTCTAGGTAATTGTCTAATTCTTCTTTGCTGCTCCAGCAAGTTGCATAGATTCTAGTAAGTTGCTTATTCTTGCTATCCCCTCTCCAATAAGCTCCTGCTAAAGAAAGGATCTTGAAATGCTTCAAGTAGGAAGTTGATGGGACATGAGGACCTCTGCACAAATCGACAAAATCACCTTGTCTATAGATGGAGATTACTCCTTCTAGTTCATTGATATGTTCGACTTTATATGGGTTATCTTTAAATATTTCCAAGGCTTCTTCTTTAGTGACATCTTCCCTTTTGAAAGGAATATTTTCCTTTGAAAGTTTCTTCATCTCGTCTTCGATTTTCTTAAAATCGGCATCAGAAATCTTTTCATCACCGAAATCGATATCGTAATAGAATCCTTCTTCAATGGCTGGACCAAATCCTAGTTTTGCATTTGGATATAGATGCATGATGGCTTGTGCCATTAAGTGTGAGCAGGAGTGGTTAAGAATTTCGAATCCATCCTTATCTTCGCTCATTATGAAACTAACTTCATCCCCATTAGAAAGGGTATGATTCATATCGTATTCAGTTTCATTTACCTTATATGCGATAGCCTTATTCTTCTTTTCTGGATCTGCAATCTTAGCAAATCCGAAACCATTGATGTTATCTTCGACTTCAAATGATTTCCCTTGATATTTAATTATCATTTCTCTTCCTCCAATAAAAAAGCGTCCCTAGTAAATAAGGACGCTAGAAATAACGCGGTACCACCTTAATTCGTATCTATATCTATAATAAGTAGATACGCTCTCAAGTTCTTGATAACGGAAGAATCCGCCTAATTCATCATTAGGAGCTCCGGAGTGGTACCTCTTACCTATAAGTAAGAAGCGTGTCTCCTTCAACGCCGACATTATTTTAGGATAGAAGTTTTATAAGTCAATAGAGATTTGTATTTCTGTATTAATATAGAAGATAAACCCAAGTTTTATAAAAAAACATAAAGAAAGATTGCAATTATTTTTCTTTAATTTCAAACTTTTCTTGATTAGAAATATACTTTTCTTGATTTAGGATTGTCTTAACTAGTGAAAGAATCTTTCAAAGTAACGTATGAACGTATCTAAATTAACGGCAACAAAATTTATCCAAGGAGATGAAAAAGCAACTAACGAGGTATATCTAAAATACCGTAGTTTGCTATATTTCATTATTTCTACCTATGTTAATAGCAAGGAAGATTGCGAGGATGTCTATCAAGATTTATTCGTTTCTGTATTAGAGAATAGAAACCAAATCAAAGACCCTTCTAAGCTTCATTCCTATCTTTGCATAAGCGCGAAGAACAAGGCGATTAATTATGCAAAAGCCAAGAATAGAAGCAGCAATGAACTTCTTGATGAAAATCTAGTTGGAGAAAAAGACCATACTAGGTTAGAAGAACTGCTTTCTTTTGATTTAACTTATGATGAAAGAGTTGTAATTGGTTACAGGCTTTGTTTTGGATTTTCCTTCAAGGAAATTTCGGAATTGACGTCAGTTCCTGTGATTACGTTAAAGACTAGATATGCTCGCGCCATAAAGAAAACTAGAGGTGCATTAAAATGAATAAGAGGCAAATCAAGAAACAATTTCTTTCTAAATTAGAAAGCGAGCTTCCCCAAATCGAAGCAATAAAAATCGACAAAAAAGTTAAAAGCAACAAATGGAAAATATGTTTATCAATATTAGTCCCGGCTGCTTTAGCTTTAATAATTATTCCTACTTGCATCTTGCTTAATCAATATGATGTGACTAAATCCCCTTACTATAATTCCATTCTTTCTAATATTACTAGCAGTAGCCAATGTGCGATTCCTTATCCAGATTTTAAAAGGGAACTTGAAGATGAAAATAATTCATTTTATCGAATAAAACGTAGTTATGATATTGATGATGAAGGGAAAAAAGTTGGATTATACTTACCTAAAGATAAAGCAAGAGAAGCTGAAAATAGGTGCGAAATATCTAGTTTATTAAATTCATCTGCTTTTAATGGTATAACTTATTTTTATTCTGCTTTAGATTACATTAAATACATAAGGACTTTTGAATTTAGCAAAAAAGAATCTATCCCATTTATTAAAAATGGACTTGAACTAGTAGGGCTATATGGGGAGTCTAAATTTACTATAGAAGAAGATTTATTATCCGATAAAGAAATAAATATAAGTGGGACATACTTCTCTTATATTTATTCTTATTGTGATGGAGATAAAGTCATTGAAAGAGGAAACTCTAGTTCTAGAGAAGATATCTATGTTTCTAGGCTAGATTTCAGCAAAGAAGAGAATTTACCTAAATTTAATGGGCATTTTTATAATTATAATTATCAAATTATTGGGAATATAAAGGATGAAAATTTCCTATATGATGCGGCTTTTTATTGTAAGAAGAAAGACTATTCTATTTCTGAATTAGATAGTTCTTCGACTGCTATATCGGAATATGGCTATAGTATTCCTTATGTAGAATTCAAGAAGATATTATCAAAATATGCCTCTATTTATCGGACATCTAAAGAAATCGAATGAGTTGGGAACATTATTGAATTTATCTTTGCAACATTAGATCAAGATGAAGTAAAAGAAACTCTATTAAATTTTTGATATTTCTACAAATACATTAGCAGTGTTTCGCTATCTCGGTAATTAGACTTATTTTCTTTATTCTATTTATAGAATAGGATATAATTCTACCGGTCCTAAGAATAAAGGAGATTTTAGAATGGACAAAACAAAAATTGTTAAAGTCTTCGGCCGTCAAATAATCGATAGCCGCGGAAATCCAACTGTTGAAGCTGAAGTTACTCTTGCCGATGGTACAGTCGGAAGATCAACTGCCCCAAGTGGTGCCTCTACCGGAACTAGAGAAGCCATCGAATTACGTGATGGCGACAAGAAGGTTTATGGTGGTAAGGGTGTATTGAAAGCCGTCAACAATATCAATACCGAAATTGCAAATGCCATCGTTGGCCTTGATGCCACCGATACTGCCAAAGTCGATTTCACCATGATCAAACTTGATGGAACCGATAATAAGGGAAGACTTGGCGCCAATGCCATCTTAGCCGTTTCCTTAGCTACTGCCCATGCAGCTGCTATGTCTCTTGGCGAACCTCTATATCGTTTCATTGGTGGAACTAGTGCCAACACTCTTCCAGTCCCAATGATGAACATCATGAATGGTGGAGCCCATGCTGATGATAATATCGATTCCCAAGAATTCCTTATCATGCCAGTTGGTGCCCCGACCTGGTCTGAAGCTCTTCGCTGGTGCACCGAAGTCTTCCATGCCCTCCAAAAGGATTTAAAGGGCAAAGGACTTGCCACTGGTGCTGGTGATGAAGGTGGATTTGCCCCTAATACCGCTACTGGTGCTGATGAAGAAGTCTTAGACTTAATCATCGAAGCCATCAAAGCCGCTGGCTATGTCCCTGGAAAAGATTTCATGCTTGCCATGGATGCCGCTGCTAGTGAATGGGCCAAAGGCGAAGAAGGTGGAAAAGTTGTCTACCATCAACCAAAATCCGGCAAAGTCTATACTTCTGACGAATTAGTTGAACACTGGGTCAAGATCGCTAATGAATATCCTCTTATCTCATTAGAAGATGGTATGGCTGAAGGTGACTGGGAAGGCTGGAAACACCTTACCGAAAAGCTTGGCAAGAAGATCCAACTCGTTGGTGATGATTTGTTTGTTACCAACACCAAGATTATTGCTAAGGGTATCGAATTAGGCGTTGCCAATTCCGTCCTTATCAAGCTCAACCAAATCGGAACCTTAACCGAAACCATCAACGCCATCAAGATGGCCAAGAATGCTGGCTGGACTGCTGTTGTTTCCCATAGATCTGGTGAAACCGAAGATACCACAATCGCTGATTTAGTCGTTGCCTTAAACGCTGGACAAATCAAGACTGGTGCTCCAAACCGTACAGAACGTGTTTGCAAATATAACCAACTTCTCCGTATTGAAGAAGAACTTGGTGAAAATGCCACCTATCCTGGTATCAAAGCCTTCCGTTTCAATAAGTAATTATTAATCAAAATTTAAAAATGGCTGCCAAATTAGAATAGACAGCCATTTTTCTTTTGGAACATCATTCAACTAATGATGAATATCCTCTTCTCCCATCTAACACTCTATGAATTACAATAATATCCTCTTCTAATGAATAAATGGCTATATAGCGCTTATTTATTACCATTTTTCTATATGCATAGGAAGCATAGTTAGGCATGTTAAAAGCTGGGAATCTTTCTGGGAATTGTTTGATTGATTCAATGCTTTTGAAGATTTCTTTTGCAACTTTTATTGATGCATCTTTTGATATGTTTAATACAAAAGTTATGCAAGTAGATATGTCCGTTTGGGCTCTTGAAGTTATAATAATATCTTTAACTTCCATTATTTTTTTGTCCCTATCATTTTATAAATTATCTTTTTGGACTCTTCTAAAGAATAATCTTTTTCGCCGGCCATTCTTGCGGCAATTGATTCTAATACAGCTTGCTGCGCACGAAGCTCTTGTTCTTTCTTCTCAAAAGAACCAATGTCCATAACGACCAGTTCCCCTTGGCCGTTTTTTGTTAAATAAACAGGTTGACCACTCTCTTTACATTTTTCAACTACATTATTGTAGTTCTGTCTAATATCTGCGGATGCCATTATTATCATACTAAACCTCCATATATTTATTTTACTAATAAAAGTATAAAATTTTACTATACCATTATCAATAACATTAATTCACTCTTGGCTATAAATTTTGTTTTTCTTCTAGCGTTTCCCCTCTTTATCTAATACAATTTGGACATGAAAAGAATTGAAAGATATATTATTTACCCACTTTGTTTAGCTACTTTTATTATTGTTGCCTTCTTTGATTTTAATATCTCATCAACATTATTTAATCCAAGTAATCTATTTGGTGTGACTTTTGAAATGATTGGAGAAGCCTTATTCCAGTTATTATTTTGCTTTGCCTCTTTCTATTGCTTTATAAATAGAGATAAATCTACGAAGAAAAGGTCGATTATATATGGAATATTGTTCTTTTTATCTATATTAGTAGCAAATTGCTATGGAGGAGGGCAACTTAGGAGTTATAGCAACCGTATATTCTCCTTGCACCTAAATTATGGATATATTCCTTTGTTTGGACTAATTTATGTTGCCTTGACGCTTCCTTTTGCAATACTTGCTAGCAAGTGGAGCAAAGATCCAAGCGATCTATTTAGGATTTGCCTATCTATTATTATCCTATATATATCTATATGGGTAGTAATGAACCTAATAAAAGTATTCTGGTTCCGTCCTCGTTACCGTTTCCTTGTAAAACTATATGAAGGAGAAGAATTAAAATCACACTGGCTACCATTTTATAAGCCACAGGGGTGGTGGAGCTTTGCCCAATATAAAGATGATATAGCAGCTCATCCAGGAATAAACGTCAAATTCGATGACTGCTTCTCTTTCCCTTCCGGGCATACAATGAATGCCTTAGGTATAATCGCCTTATCAACTTTCCCATATTTCAAGGAAAATAAATATAGAAGCTTATCAATAAGGATATTTAGCTATATTTGGGGAGCTTTAGTTGCATTATCTAGAATATATAGAGGTGCACATAATGCGACTGATGTAACTATGGGTTATTTCCTAGGTATATTGATATTTGATTTAGTATTTACCTATATCTATCCTAAACTAGCAAATAAAAAGGCTACCGAAGTAGCCTAATCAATATCTTCAATCGAATTGACATTTACAATTCGCATGAAATTAGTTTTCCCTGCACCGGTAGGAGTGCCGCCAGCAATAATGATTGGCTCTCCAGCAGGTATGCCTTGATCTCTAGCAATCTTAAGTGCAAGTACTTCCATTTCCTCGATAAAATCAGGCATGGAAGTTTTTAGTAATACCGAATAAACACCCCACATAAAGGCACCTTTCATGGCAGTACTTCTCCTATTTGTAATAGAAATAATAGGACAGCATGGTCTTGATTTAGAAATCCTTACAGTAGATTTGCCGGTTTCGGTGAAATTTACAATTAGCTTTGCCCCGATTAATAAAGCCGTATTGGCAACTGCATTAGAAATAGCATCGTTATTTGAATGTTCGCTAGTTTCATAAGCTTCTCTAGCTAGTTTCTCATAATCTAGATATTTTTCCATTGTAGCAGCAATCTTAGCTTGCATAGCGCAAGACTCAACTGGATAAAGTCCTGAAGCAGATTCAGCTGAAAGCATGACAGCATCGCTAGATTCATTAATAGCGGTGGCGCAGTCAGAGACTTCGGCCCTAGTTGGACGAGGATGAGCTACCATTGAATCTAGCATTTGGGTAGCAGTGATGACTGGCTTGCCTTTCTTTCTGCATAATTCAATGATTTCCTTTTGGATTACTGGGACTTGTTCAGGAGGTATTTCTACTCCTAAATCGCCTCTAGCAACCATGATTCCATCAGCTTCATCAACAATTTCTTTTATTTTTTCTATGGCTTCAGGATTTTCAATCTTAGCAAATATAGGAATATCAGGTTCACCATATTTAGTTAAGACTTTTCTTATTTCAATAATATCTTCCTTACGTCTAGTAAAAGAAGCAAATATTGCATCTACATGCTGCTCACATCCAAACTTAAGGTCGCTTTCATCAGAAGGGGATATAAAGGGCATATTAAGCCTAGAAAATGGGCAATTTACACCTTTTTGGTCCTTTAAGATATGGGCATTTTTAGCTTCTACTAATAAGGTTCTATTATCTTCATTCTTCTTAATTATCAAGAAATCAAGATTACCATCATCAATAAGGATATGATCTCCGACTTTTACATCATCATATAAACCCTTATAGGTAACAGAGAAACCATTTTCATCCCCAAGTCTATCTTCCATGGAGATAACCATTTTTTGGCCAGTCGAGACTTTGATAGCCCCATCTTTCATATAGCCAGTCCTGATTTCAGGACCTTTAGTATCAAGCGCGACTGGAATATAGATTCCATCACGCTCAAAATCACGTGCAATTTTTATTTTTTCTAATTGTTCTTCGTGAGTACCATGGGAAAAATTGACCCTCATGACAGTCATGCCAGCTTTATATAATTCAAGGATTTTCTCTCTTGTATCGCTAGCAGGACCGATCGTGCAGACAATTTTTGTCTTTTTAGAAATGTTAAAAAGCATGGGTTCCCTCTTATTTTAGGATATCAATCAATCTAAGCATCGAAACATGCTTATCACGTGGCAATTGAAGTGCTTCGTAGATATCATAATCAACAATCTTGTTATTGATTAAACCAACGCAGATGCCACCTTTTCCATCAAGAAGGCAATCAACGGCATATGCACCCATTCTAGCGGCCAAAATTCTATCAAAAGCGCTAGGGGCGCCGCCTCTTTGGACTCTGCCTAATACTTCGGCACGGCATTCAAAGCCGGTGTTCTCGCCGATTTTAGCGGCAAAAGCATGGATATCTGGATACATCTTTTCTGAAACTATAACAATGGCCCTCTTCTTTTTGGAGTCATGTAATTTCTTCAAGGAATCAATTATTTCGTCTTCAGGGATTGGGTGATCTGGAGTGATAATCATTTCGGCACCTTCAGCCAAACCTGAGAATAAGGCAAGATCACCACAGTGGTTGCCCATTACTTCGATAACGGCACAACGTTGATGTGATTCGGTTGTATCCCTAATCTTATCTACGCATTCGACAATTGTATTCAAGCAAGTATCAAATCCGATTGTGTAGTCAGTAGAAGCAATATCATTATCGATAGTTCCAGGAAGCCCAACACAGTTGATGCCCATTTCGGTAAGCTTTTTAGCACCCATATAGGAGCCATCGCCACCAATAACTACAAGGGCATCAATGCCTCTTTTCCTTAGATTATTGACAGCAATCTGCCTAACGCTTTCTTCCTTGAATTCGCGAAGACGTGCAGTTTGCAAAATCGTACCGCCCCTATTGACGATGTCAGATACAGAAGATCTATTCATTAAGAACATGTCATCATCGACTAATCCTCTATAGCCATCCATTATTCCATATACTTCAAGTCCATAAGATAAACCAGCTCTAACAACAGCTCTTATGGCACAATTCATTCCCGGGGAATCACCACCGGAGGTAAGTACACCAATCTTTTGAATCATAAACTACCTCGATTTCCGGATAGATTATAGCCTATTTCTATTTGGAATGTACCCACGAATATATAAATATTCGTACTTTAGATAGTATTTTCATAGTTTTATAAGTAATAATGGTAATTTTTAAAATTAATGTTATTTGAAAAGAAGAGAAAAATGAAACTTCTATAAAAATATCCTTCTAAAAATGTTATCCTTTTAAAGGAGATTTATATGCATTCTTTTGGCGCACTTGATTTTTACGAAACTAGAAAAAACGATTCTTATGATTCTGATGATATTTTAAAGGTAAGAGACCTCTATCTTCCTTTGATTGGAGGGAAGGCTTTTTCTTTATATGCCTTCTTGATGTCAGAAAAGCCAAATAACATGGTAACGCATGAAAGAATGCTTGGTTGGCTTCAATTAAGTGTCAATGAAGTATATAACGCTTTCTTAGCATTAGAAGCAGTAGGATTAATCAAGACTTTATTCCAAGAAAGCCCGACTGCTAATTGCTTTATCTATTGCATTCGCTCTCCTTTAGGCCCAAAAGATTTCCTAAATGAACCATTATTTTCATCTTTATTAAGGACTTATATAGGCAAAGATGAATATAAGATAATTGAATCCAAATATCTTAAATCCATAAAATTACCAGGATTTAAGGATGTCTCTGAAACCTATTCAGATTATTTTGGGGCACCAAATGAAAATGTATTGACCAAAGCCAAAGAAAAGAAAGCCAAATTAGAAACTTCATTTGATTATTCTAAATTGAATAATTCTCTTCTTTCTTTTGGGATTAATCTAAATTCGATTAGCGATGATGACAAAGAAAAGATTGCTAAATTCGCGATTCTTTATGGCTATGATGCTGATACTATGGCTGAGATTGTCCGTCAAGCCTTAGTAAACGGAAAAATTGACTTCCTAATTATAGAAAAGCAATGTAGGGCCAGCATGAAGTTTGATTATATTGGTAAAAACGAAACCCCAAAAAGCCAAGTAAGTGCCCCAAGTGCCTTAAAGAAAAAGATAGAGATGATGGACGAAGTCACTCCTAAGGAATTTCTATATAACCTCCAAAGCGGGCATCGCCCTTCCGTCAAGGATCTGAAATTAATCCAATCCCTTGCCTTCAATGCAAATTTATCTAATCCGCTTATCAATGTAATTATTGATTATGCATTGGCTAAAAATGATGGGATTCTTTCTTATACATACTGCGAAAATCTTGGGGCAATCTTAACTAGGAAAGGTGCGAAGAATGCTAAAGATGCAATGGAAATATTGAATTCTTTGCCAAGTAATAAAGTTAGTTATAAGAAAACGAAAATAGAAAAAGAAGTAACCCCTGTAGCGGAAAAAGAAATTGAAGTTTCCGACAATGAAACAAATAATAACAAAACGACCGTTACATTGACTGATGACTATATTAAAAACCTGTTAAAAAGTTTGGATGACTAATTATGGAAAAATTAAATTTGAGTTCTATTAAAATCGGCAATATAGATTCTTTATACAAGAAATCAATGGAAGGATTAAAAAATGATCCTATTGTTTATGAGACGATTTCTTCTAAACTTGGCTTAACTGCAAAGGAAGTTAAGGCTAATTTAGCCATTTTATTAACTTATCAGGAAGATGTTAATTATTGCCTTAATTGCCCTGGACTAGATAAATGTAAGAAAAATAATCCGTATCTAAAGATGGATTTAGAAAAAAGAGAAACTCTAGTCGTACCTTCTTTTTCTCCTTGTAAAGAAATGCTTAAATTAGAAGAAAAGAAGAAAATGTTCTTTACTTATTCATTTCCCGAGAACTATCTAGATAATGATCCGTCTTCTATTGATGAAGGGGCTATAAGGAATCCTGCCATTTACGATCTTACTTTAACTACTACCGGTAAAAAAAATAAATGGATTTATCTTTATGGTTCAACTAGATCAGGAAAATCATATATTCTTGCAACATTTGCTGTGAAATTTGCTAAATCTCATCCAGGATGTGCCTATGTTTTTTGCCAGTCTTTATTAGAAAAATTCAAGAATCTATCATATTCAAATAAGGAAGAATTCGATATTTATTTCGATAAAATCAAAAATGCTCCTTTACTTGTCATCGATGATTTTGGAAATGAATACAAAACCGAATATACTTTCTCGACCTATCTTTTGCCTTTATTAGATTATAGAAATAAGCAGGGGTTACGTACTTTCTTTGGGTCTAGTTTTTCAATTAAAGAAATTGAATATTTATATAAAGATAAGATTGGCTCGATATATGCAAGGCAACTAAAAGATATATTGACCCGTAATTGCGGGAATGGTTTTGATATATCTACAAGCCTGAATCTATATTAATATTTATATCCACTTGGAATATTGATTTTATCTAATTTATTGTATAAATCAGCAATGGAGGCATCGTTATTTATATATATGGATGCCTTCTTTTTTGAAATAGAAGCAGGATAACTTGCATTTATTTTTAATAAGGTAGAGACATCTCTATTTTCTTTTAGAATCCTTTTTTCCCTAATTTGAACTGGGGCATCTATATAAATGACATAATCAGTTAGGTTATCTAGATTAGATTTATATAGAAGTGGTACATCTAAAATGACATTGCCTTTCGCATTATCTATGAATTCCTCGGCTCTTTTAAATAATATAGGATAAAGATAATCCATTAATTTCTTCTTATTAGATTCAATTAGGAGTAATGAAGACAATTCACTTTTATCGATGTTATCATCCTTAAGTATTGAAGAGCCAAACATCTTGACCATTGTTTCAATAATAGGTCTTTCTAGATACATTTCCTTAATTTGCTTATCTGCATCGAAAACAACAAAGCCCTTGGATTTAAAATAAGCGGAAACGCTAGATTTGCCTGCATGTATTGGACCAGTTATCCCGATCACATAGGGTTTATATCTATTTTGCTGGCAAGTTGGACAATATGTAGTTCCTCTTCCTCCAACTCTAATCTTATGGAAAATAGACCCGCATCTAGGACACTTCTTTCCTTCTTTTCCGTAGCAAAGCAAATAATCTTGCATTGAACCCGATTCATTTTCCTTGAAATGGAAGCTTTTAATCGTCGAGCCTTTATTATTAATCGCCTTAGTTAAGACTAATATTGAATTTTTAATGATTTCTTTACATTGCTCCAAGCTAATTTTATTAGATGGGGTAGTTGGATGTATTCTAGATGCATATAAAACTTCATCATCATAAATATTGCCTAATCCAGAAATCAAATTCTGATCAAGCAAGGCTTCTTTTATCACATCTTTTCTTTTGCTTAATCCTTCAAATAATTCAACTTCACTAATTTCAAAAGGCTCTTTACCTAGATTAGATAAAGGAGGAGTGACTAAAACTTCTTTTTCTTTATATAAAGATATAAAGCCAAATTTCCTGACATCGTTATAAACTAGCTTGGTGTTGTTATCTAAAATAAATTCGACTAAATCATGCTTTTTTCTAGGCTCATCTAGAGGTTCGATAAAATATTTTCCTTCCATCCTTAGATGAGACAACAAACAAAAAGAATTATCTAGATGGAATAAGAGAAACTTGCCTTTTCTAGAAATATTAATAAATCTAGAACTAGTTACTTTATCTATAAATTCAATTAGGTCAGATTGAATTGTCTTGGAATAGATAATATTTATCTTGTTTATCTTCCTAGATGACAAATCTTTTTCTAAGACTCTTCTAAAAGTCTCTACTTCTGGTAATTCGGGCATATATTAATCCTTTGTTGAAGCAAAATTAGATCCAAATGAGCAACTTGCTTCCAATTTGACATCCATATTCACGCAAGTTTCCATGATTTCTTTAATCTTATCTGGAAGGAAACTTTCCTCATCTTTATCCAAAAGGAAATCAAGTTCATCGTGAATCTGCAGAACCATCTTGCTCTTGTAATTATTCTTGGTTAGGAAATCATCGACTTTAATCATGGCAATTTTAATTAAATCGGCCGCGCTTCCTTGGACTGGGGCATTTAAGGCAGCTCGCTTCGCTGCTTCGCGCTTTGCAAAATTAGGGGAAGTCAAATCTGGAAGGTATCTTCTTCTTCCAAACATTGTCTCGACATATCCGCTTTTTTCGGCATTTTCAATGATGCTAGATAGATAAGTCCTTATTTCAGGATAATGGGTATAGAAGCTTTTTATTAAGGAAGAAGCTTCAGCAGGGGAACAACCAATTTGTTCGCTTAATCCATAAGGAGTAGTCCCATATATAATTGCAAAATTAACTGCCTTTGCCTTCTTTCTTAAAGCATGTGGGACTTCTTCATCCTTACTTAATCCGAATACTTTTCTAGCAGTCTCGCTATGGATATCTCTATTAGAAGAGAATATTTCTTTGTAGTCTTTTGAATTAGCTAAAGAAGCTAGAACCCTAAGTTCGACTTGCGAATAGTCTAAGGCCATAATCTTATTGGATGGATAATGGAAACATGCTTTTACTTTTAATCCATCTTCATCTTTCCCGGATATATTTTGCAAATTTGGATTAGAAGAAGATAACCTGCCTGTTGTAGTAAGGGCTTGGTTAAAAATAGTATGTACTTTACCATCTTCTTGGATATGGGGGATAAATCCATCGACATATGTACCTAATAATTTTGCATATTTCCTATATTCAAGTAGGTGTTTAGGGAATTCGCTTTTGTTTAATAAAGAATTCAATATATCGCTAGATGTCCCTTTTCCTTTCGGAGAGACTAGTTTCATCTCATCAAATAAAATTGCACTTACTTGTTTAGGAGAGGCAGGATTGAATGGATGGCCTGCTAATTTAAACAAAATCTCTTCTTCTTCCTTTAATTTGTCTTTGAATCCTTTTCCTAAAGAGGATAGTTCATCTTTAGAAAGAGGGAAACCTTCTATTTCCATCTTGGCTAAAATCCTAGCCAAAGGAAGCTCGATGTTGTTATATAAATCTAGTTGGTTATTGTCTTTTAATAACGATAAGGCCTTGTCTTTTATTAGATAAGAATTCCTAGCAATAGAAGTGCACCTCATCTTGTTGAAACTAGATAAAAGGCTAATTTCATCATGATCAACGCTTAATCCATAATATTCAAAGCAAGATTCTTCAACTGCGCAGATTGATGAATCCAATACATAAGAAGATAGCATTGCGTCGAATATATCTCCATTTAATCCAATGCCAAATTTATTCAATATGACAATCGCTTTCTTATAATCATATGTAACCTTTGATATATCTTTGTTTTCGAGGGCTTCCTTGAATTTGGGATTTTCTAAAATTAAGGAGAATGGGACATAATAGGATTTATCGTTCATAAAAAGGGCAACCCCATGCGGAGTAAGGTTATAATAAGGCCCGTCATCTATATCAAAATAGAAGGAGAATCCGTCTTTAAATGTAATGCTGTCTAGGCTAGATAAAACAATTACATCGACTTTCTTTTCTTCCTTTTTAAGATCAGAAGAAGATAATTTGGCTTCAAGTTGCTTTAATTCATATTTGCTAGTAAAGGCTTTGGCCTTGCTATATTCATATCCTTTATATAGAAGCGAATCTAGTTCAAATGGAAGATCGACATCCAATTTGATAGTGGCTAATTTCAAACATTCTCTTCCCATGGCCTCGCCATCTATTATCTTTTGGGCCATCTTGCCTTTGATCTTGCCTTCTTTTGCAGCAAGGATAATCGAATCAAAATCCTGATATTCCTGGATTAATTTTTTAGCAGTTACATCTCCGATTCCTGCAATTCCAGGGAGATTATCGCTAGAATCACCCCTAAGTCCTTTATAAGTAATGGTTTGTAAAGGATAGAATCCAAATTCGGAGAATATATTATCTTCGTTAACATTCTTTAATTCGGATAACCCCTTAACTGGTAGATTAATGGAGATATTTTTATCGATTAATTGAAGATAATCCCTATCGGAAGTATATATTTCTACCTTTATTCCTTTTCTAGAAGCTTCTTTGGCAACCGAGCCACAAATATCATCAGCCTCGACTCCATGCAATTCAAAATGAGTAATAGATAAAGAAGACAATAAATCCCTAGACAAAGGGAACTGGGTCTTTAATTCTTCGGGGCAAGGTTTCCTATTGGCCTTATAATCGGCGAATTCTTCTTTCCTAAAAGTATGGGAATCGCAGTCAAAACCAACGAATATTCCATCGTTTTTACCTAATTTGGCTAGTATTTTCAAAATCATGTTACCAAATGCAAATATAGCGTTTGTAGGTTGGTTGAAACTTGTCCTCATTATGGATTCAGGACCTGCAAAGCTAGTCGCATAGAAAGCCCTGAACAACAAAGAATTACCATCTATTACAATTAATTTATCCATTTTTATATCTTCCTTATCTCATCTGCGATGAAATTATTCCTTTTATATGTATCTTTATGACCTTTTAGTAATATGGTGTTGCCTTCTTTTAATATAGGATAAGCAACATCATAGACATTTGGGAAAAGGGTGAATTCAACTGAAGTCGTGTCGTTATAGACACTTAAGAAAGCCATCCTGCTGCCTTTTTTAGTTACGATTGCCTTAACTAAGGAAACTATCCCGACTGTAACAAATTCTTTTTTATTATCTATATCATCTAGATTAATCGCCTTTTCCTTTTCGATTATCTCTTTTTTATTTTCTAGCAATGAAGAAGACAAAATTACTCCTAGAGCCTCTTTTTCGTATAGAAGGTCATTGACTTTGTCATCCCTAATGGACTTTAATTCAGGATAAGGGAAATCTAAATCTAATAGACTAGTTCCATCTTCAGCAACCATCATATCGGCATAATTAATGATATTTGGGGCATTTAGCCTCTTGCTAGGCCTATTTAAAGGGAAGGAATCGAAACACCCTGCATCGATGTATTTTAGGAATGAATCTAGTTTCAACCCATGTCCTTTATTCCTGCAGGCGAAATCAAATAGATTCTTATAAGGCCCATTTTGCTCCCTTTCGATTACTACTAATCTAGATAAAGAAGTAGAACTTACTAATCCTAGGTTAGATAAAGGGAACATTATCTTATTATCTTCTAGAGGCAAGAAATAATTAGTCGCCTTGTTTATATCTGGAGAAAGGAAACTAATTCCCATCCTTTTAGCCTCTAGATAGGCGGATTTGAATTTAGGATCGCTAAATGCAAGAGTAGAAAGATAAGCGCTATAGAATTCTTCCTTGTAATAATATTTTAGATAAGCCATCTGGAGTAGAAGTATGGCATAGGATACGGAGTGGGATTTATTAAATCCATAGGAAGCGAATTTATAAATTTGTTCGAATGTTTTTAAAGCAACTTCCTTGCTATAACCTGAATTTAGGCACCCGTTAATGAATTTGTCCTGGAGTGACTTAAGCTGCAATTGGTCTTTTTTGGAGATGGCACGCCTAAATAAATCGGCTTCTCCAAGGCTAAAAGAAGCCATCTTCATTGCAAGAAGCATAATTTGCTCTTGATAGACAATAATTCCATAGGTAGGGGATAATATCTCTTCTACTTCCTTATTAATATAATAGGTTCTCTCTATGCCTTTCTTTCTTTTTGCATAGGTAGAGATAAATCCCATTGGACCAGGCCTATATAAGGCGATAAGAGCAACTATATCATCAAAAGAAGTTGGCTCTAATATGGAAATTGCATTATTCATGCCCTTTCCTTCAAGTTGGAATATCCCAACAGTCTTATTTTCCCTAACTAATTTTATCGCGTTTTCGTCTTCATAAGGGATATCTTCATAATTAATGGAAATCCCTCTTCTAGACTTGATTAAATCAAGGCAATTATGGATAGTAGTCAAATACCTAATGCCTAATAAATCCATCTTAAGGAAGCCTTGCTTTTCTAATGGGCTTCCTTCAAATGTAATAAGTTCATCCCCGTCATTATCTTTAATAGGTACATCATTATATAAAGGCTCCCCATTTAGGATAACTCCAGAAGGATGGATGCCTTCTTGACGTGGAAGACCTTCGATTTTAGATGCTAAAGAGACGATGGATAGGTAATAATTATCTGAATCAACTAGATTTCTGAATTGGTTATTCTTTTTATAATTCTCTCTTAATGACCATTTTGAATTATTGATAGTCTTCGCGATTAAATCTATTTCCCTGGGCTCAAAATCATATACTCTTCCAATATCATGCAAGCTTGCTTTTGGACCTAGGGTCTGTATGACCTGGATATGGGCAACTTTATCATTCCCATATTTTTCTTTTAGATAGGAAATGACTTCTTCTCTTCTAATATCTTCGAAGTCCATATCAATATCAGGCATATTGGCCCTGCTAGGATTTAGAAATCTTTCAAACAATAACCCATATTTAATCGGGTCGGCTTTTACTATCCCTAAAGAGAAAGATACCAAAGAACCTGCACTAGATCCTCTTCCTGGACCAACTAGGATTCCTTTTTCTTTAGCCTTCTTGCAATAATCATTAACAATAAGGAAATAATCAGAATATCCCATCTCATCAATTGTTTTTAATTCATAATCAAGCCTAGATTTATATTGCTCGGAGATATTTCCAATTCTAGAAGATAAGCCTTCATATGCTAATTTAGCTAGATATTCACTAGAAGTTAGATTCAAGTCATTTTCAAAATGAGGAAGCTTGCCACGCTTTTGATAGAAAGAAAAAGAAGTGGATTCGGCTATTTTCTTGCAGCTAAATAGTTCATCTTCATTAAAATAACTTGATAAAATCTCATCTTCTAGGAAGTATAGGTCCCCTTGAAGTTCTTTATCCTTTAATTTATTTCCATTTTCGATAGAAGAAAGTATCTCCAAGGAAATCGCATCGTTACTTTTTTGATATGCAACAAAAGGGAAAGCCACGCTTAGATAAGTATATTTAGAGGCAAATTCCCTTAAAGAAGTGATGTAACTAGGATTATCTTTTAAATAAGGAATACCTATATAAGTTTCTTTAAAAGAAGAGAAATTTGTAACTAAATCAATAGATAGATTCCTATCTTTATTTATTATGCTTTCTTTTAACTTCCCTTTATATCCATCGATCACTAGGATTAAACCTTCACTTAATGAAGATATATCTAACCCGGTTAAGGATTGCTTGGATGATAAATAAATGATCCTAAGCAGGTTCTTATATCCAACCTCATTTTTAATAAAGAAGCAGACGTGATATGAAGAAATGACACTTTCCATCCCATATATTGGGATTAAGTTATATTGCTTTGCATAATTAGTTAATTCAGGAAAACCGCTAATGGAATTAAAATCACATATCGGAGCATATCTATATCCCTTCTTTATATACATTGCAAAAAGCTTCTCCATTGAAAGAGCACTTTTTAGATAGGAATATCCTGAATATATATGCAAAGGTAAGTAATTCATGTCCTCTTAAATTATAAACTTAATTTAAGTGCATTAAAATCTCACTTTGCTAATAAAGCCCTAAATAAAAATCTATCAAAGAATGATGTTGCAATGCAAATTGTTAAAAGCCGTAAAAACCTTTGGAAATAATTAAAAATGGGCACTCTTTCAAATGCCCATCTTTGCTTTAATACTGTATTTATTCTTTTAGACCGACTAGTAATCCAATTAAACCTGCTAAACCAGCAACGCCACCAGAAACAAAGAATGCAATAGATGTTGACATTGCATCATTGGCAAGTACGATAGCGCCGCTTAAAATCAAAAAGCAGGCAATTGCGACTAGCGAGATGAAGAATAAGTGAATTTTTTTCATAGATTGTCCTTTCTAAATGTCAATATAGAATATCGGATTAAATCTAACTAAAAACATGCTAGCACAATCTTTTTTTTACACAATATGTAATGCGTGGAACTTTCAATTTTTTACATTTTACAATCAAAACCCTAAATAAAAAACGACTTAGGATCATCTAAGCCGTAATTTATCTTATTCAATGAATAAAGCGTCTAGATCAGCGATGAATTCATCTAGCTTGGTAAGATCTTTTATCTTGGCCCCGCTAGCCTGGGCATGTCCGCCACCTTCATATTTATTGGCGACTCCAGAAATATCCTTTTCTTTTGACCTAATCGATATCCTCCAGCAATAATCTTTTGGATTTGGGTCTTCAGTGATTGAACACCAGGCATTGATGCCTGCAATATTTGAGAACATGTTGACGTTTTCTTTTCCTTGCTCAGGGGTAATCTTGAGGTCGTTTTGGACATCGCATGGAAGCAAATAATAGGCAACTCCATGTGGAGATACTTTGAAATTGGAAAGAACATAGGCCTGCGATCTAAGCGAATCTATATTCTTTTCATACATCTCTAGATATATCGAATGTATATCAATTCCCTTCTTGATAAGTTCTTCTGCAACTGCAAAAGTATGGGTGGAAGTGGAAGAATACATAAATCTTCCTGAATCACCAACTATGCCGATATAGAAATACCTGGCAGCTTCTTTGCTCATTACTTTGTTTTTCCAGTTTAAACAAATATCGGCAGCAAGTTCAGAAGCACTAGCAGAACTAGTATCTAATAAAGATGCCCTAGCAATTTCTTTCTTGCATGGGTGGTGGTCAATCTTGATTTTGTATTTTGCACTTTTATATCTAGGGTCAGCAATACGCTCATGATCGCCAACATCGCAAATGATGGCTAAGAAATTGCCTCCCTTGAACCATTCATTATTCAATGTTTCGGTTTCAGGGAATAATCTTGGTGTAAAAGTTACGTGGTTATCCCCAACAAAATGGATTTCCTTGCTTGGGAAATTATCTTTGATGAATGTATATAGCCCCATTTGGGTTCCCATTGCATCAAAATCAGGTTTTATATGACGGAAAATGACGATTCTATCGTATCTTTCTATCGCCCTATATATTGAGTTATATATTTTTTTATGTGCTTTGTAATATTCTTTTATTTCGGGGTTAAGGGTATTCTTCATTACTTAATCCTTTCGTAGCAATCCCTTGCAATCATGACTTCTTCATCGGTTGGGATGATTGCAACTTTAATCTTAGAGTCAGGCTTAGAAATCAATACTTCCTTGCCTCTAACTTTTTCGTTTAGTTCATAATCGATATCAAGCCCAAGAGCTTCTTCGACTCTTTGTAATATCTCTTTGCGGAAATAAGGGGCATTCTCGCCAATTCCGGCAGAGAATATTATCAAATCGGCTCCACCTAATCTAACAAAATATGAACCAATGAAATTAGCAACAGTCCTAGAGAAGACATCTCCTGCTAATTTGGCTCTAGGATTACCTTGTTCGATTGCTTCTTCGATATCTCTAGTATCATTAGATATACCAGTCATACCAAGGAAGCCACTCTTCTTATTGAAGATATCATACATTTCATCGACATTCTTGCCGGTGCAGGTGCATAGATAATCCATGACAGAAGGATCTAAATCACCTGTCCTAGTGCCCATCATTACTCCTCCTAATGGGGTTAATCCCATAGAAGTGGCGATGCATTTACCATCTTTAATCGCGCATAAAGAAGCGCCTGATCCAATATGGCAAGAGATGATTCTATCTGCACCAAAGTCTTCTTTTCCTTTTCTAGCCAGATAAGCATGGCTAGTACCATGAGCACCATATCTTCTGCAGTCATATTTTTCTGCTAGTTCATATGGAATTGGATATGTATAGTCCTCTGCTTCCATGGTTTGGTGGAAGGCTGTATCAAATACTGCGATTTCAGGGACATTTGGCAAGGCTTTCTTAAAAGCATGGTAGCCGACTAAGTGGGCTGGAGCATGAAGTGGGTCAAGTGGGATTAGCTTGGTAATCTTTGCTTCTGAATCATCATCGAAATCGACTGAATGGGAGAAATATTTGCCACCTTGGACAACTCTATGTCCGACACATTTAATCTCATCTAAACTTGAGATGATGTTGTACTTAGTTAGGGCTTCAAGTAATAATTCAACCCCTCTAGCATGGTCCATTATAGGTAAGACATCTTTATGTTCTTCCCCATTGAACTTAATCTTAAATATACCATCTTCATGGCCAATTCTATCGGCAATTCCTGAACAAAGCACTTTTTCTTCTGGCATCTCGAATAGCTTGTATTTAAGCGAACTTGAACCGGCGTTGACCGAAATAACTTTAAACATTGTTTCTAAACCTCTTTTTTAATGCGACTTACTATAACATTTTCTTCTAGTTTATTTAACTCTAAAAACCCATATTTTGACCAAAATTAAAAAAGTAACGTTAAATATTAATAAACAATGGTTTATAATCACCGCATAGGAGAAAATTATGGCATACGGTTTGCTTTATGACTATTTGATGGGCCAATGTATTAATGCTTATGAATATTTTGGTGCCCATTTTGTTACAAAAACTATAAAAAGAAAGAAAGTTAATGGGGTTATGTTCCGTTTATATGCTCCGATGGCAGAAGATGTTTCCGTCATTGGAGAATGGAATGGATGGGATGTCAGGGTCAACAAGATGGATAAGGTTGATCCATGTGGTGTATTTGAGACTTTTATCCCTGATTTAAGGGAATACCAATCTTATAAATACCATTTCAAGAACGCTAAAGGAGTATATGTAGATAAGGCCGATCCTTTTGCTTTCTATAGCGAGTTCCGTCCTCAGACATGCTCTAGACTATATGGAATAGAAGGTTTCCCTTGGGATGATAATGAATACATGTCCAAAAGAAACAGGAATTTTGATGAAGCCATGTCGATATATGAAATCCATCTAGGTTCCTGGAAGGGGAAGATAGATGGACGTTACCCATCTTATGAAGAAGTCGCGGATTATCTAATCCCATATTTGCAAGAAAATGGCTATACCCATGTTGAAATCATGCCTATTACCCAATATCCATTCGATGGCTCCTGGGGATATCAGGCGACTGGATTCTATTCAGTAGATTCTAGATATGGAAACCCAAAGCAATTGATGTCATTTGTCAATAGGTTACATAAAGCTGGATTTGGGGTAATATTAGATTTTGCCCCAGTTCATTTTGCAACTGATTCTTATGCCTTGCGTGAATTTGATGGGACTTGTCTATATGAATATAGCGATCCTAACCACACAATCTCGCCTTGGGGAAGCGCTCAATTCGATTTAGGGAAAGATCCGGTACGTTCATTCTTGATGTCTGCGATGAATTATTTCCTAGAATATTTCCATTTCGATGGGCTCCGTATCGATGCGGTTTCTAATATCGTTTATTGGGATGGCGATAAATCTAAGGGAGAGAATACTGGTGCAACCGAATTCATTAGAAGACTTAATGGCAAACTCCATTATGCCCATCCATCGATAATGACAATCGCCGAAGATTCGACTGACTTTACCAAAGTTACCCATCCAATCGAATATGGGGGACTTGGATTTGATTATAAATGGGATCTAGGCTGGATGAATGACACCCTTAAATATTATGGATTAGACCCAATATATAAGAAATATCACCATAATGACTTAAATTTCTCGATGGCATATTTTTTCTCGGAGAATTTCTTGCTTCCTTTGTCTCATGATGAAGTTGTTCATGGCAAAGGGACAATAATTAACAAGATGTGGGGTGATTACGAAACAAAATTCGCCTTGTTACGTAATCTTTACGCCTATCAATTTGCCCATCCAGGCAAGAAACTCAATTTCATGGGCAATGAATTAGCTTCTTTTGATGAATGGAACGAGAATAAATCATTGCCGTGGAATCTTTTGTCATTCCCAAAACATGATTCCATCAAAAGATTATGCAGAGATCTTAACCTTATATATAAATATCATATCGCGATGCATAAGGAAGAATATAATCCTGCCCATTTTAGATGGACAATGGTCGATAACTCTTCCCAAAGCGTCTATGCCTTTGAACGTGACTTTGGGGATGAAGTGATGTTATTTGTCTTCAATATGACCCCAAATTACTATGATTCATATGATGTAGGCACTTATCAAGAAGGCGAATTTGAGGAAATATTCAATTCCGATAAGGATGTATATGGTGGATATAATAACTATAATGGGGATAAAAAACATACCTATCCCGGCGGTCCAGAAGATAGGCCTTATCACATAAATATCAAACTAGCATCTTTCGGGGCTTGCTTCTTTTTGTTGTCAAAAAAGGATAATTCCCCTATTATCAATGAGTTGAAAGTTGCAAAAAAAGCAAAATCGACACCAAAAAAGACTAAAACAGTTAAGAAAACTAAGAAAACCTCTACAAAAAGGAGTAAATAAATATTATGTTCGATAATAAAGAAGATTTTAAGGCGACGTTTTCTAGGCGCCTAGAAGAGAAGTATGGACGTGCCGTCGATGATAGCCATATTACCGAAAGATATGATATTCTCGGTGAAATGATTAGGGATTATGCCGGCCATGAATGGAGAGAATCTAGGGAATCAATACTTAGGGATAACAAAAAGCAATTAATCTATTTCTCCATGGAATTCCTCATGGGAAGACTTATGACTTCCAATATGCAAAACCTTGGCATCTATGATGTTGCTAGGGATGGACTAGAAGAGCTTGGAATCGATATTGGAGAGCTTGAAGATATTGAAGCAGATGCCGGGTTAGGCAATGGGGGCTTAGGTAGATTAGCAGCTTGTTTCCTTGATTCTATCGCCTCTTTAGGATATCCAGGACATGGGAATACCATTAGATATGAATATGGTTTCTTTAGGCAAAAATTCGTTAATGGCCAACAAGTTGAACTTCCTGACCAATGGCTTTCAAATGGATTTGTCTTTGAAGTAAGAAAGCCAAAGCATGCGGTAGAAGTTAGCTTCTACGGCAATGCCGAGACATATCTAAAGCCAGACGGCGGATATGGGCTAAGGACAGTAAATGCAACTCACGTCAGGGCCGTTCCATATGATGTATCTATCCCTGGATATAGGAATGGAGTTGCTAATACATTAAGGTTATGGTCAGCTGAACCTAGCGAGAATAACCTTCCGACTGATCAATCTTTCGAAGATTATCTAAATACCTTAAAAGAACTTTGCCACGGCCTTTATCCAGATGATTCAACCGAACATGGCAGGATGCTTAGGTTAAGGCAACAATATTTCTTAGTATCCGCTGGGCTTCAAAGCGCCATGCGTTCATATAAGCAAAGATATGGTTCTCTAGATGATTTTGCTTCTAGTTATGTCTTCCAACTTAACGATACTCACCCAATATTAGCTATTCCTGAAGCCATGAGACTTTTGCTTGATGAATATGGATATGGTTGGGATGAAGCCTGGAATATTGTTACCAAGATGTTTGCCTATACTAACCATACAGTCATGCCTGAGGCACTTGAAAAATGGCCAGTACAATATGTCCAGCATCTTGTTCCTAGGGTTTATATGATAATTGAGGAAATTAACCGTAGGTTTAATATATTGCTTTCCGAAAAGAATGTATCAGATTCTGCAAGGTATCAAATGCAGATAATCAAGGATGGCCAAATCCATATGACGAATATGGCTATCTATACTGGTTTCTCTGTTAATGGGGTTGCTAAAATCCATACAAAGATTCTTGAAGAATATACATTCAAGGATTTCTATGAATTATTCCCAAATAAATTCAATAACAAGACAAACGGTGTCACCCATAGAAGGTGGCTAATGTATGCTAACCCAAGATTAGCTGCTGCTATTGATAAAAAGATTGGGACTAATTGGAGAAAAGACTTTGAACATGAAATTTGCAAGTTGAAGAAATTTGCAGATGACAAAGATTTCCAAAAGGAAATAATGGATATCAAGCATCAAAACAAAGTTGATTTTGCCTCTTTCTGCAAGAAGACTTATGGAATCGAAGTCGATCCAAATTCCATATTCGATGTTCAAATCAAAAGATTACATGCCTACAAGAGACAACTCCTTAATCTTTTCCATATAATGTATCTATACCAAAAACTTAAGGAAGATCCAACATTTAGTATCACTCCACATACATATATATTCGGTGCGAAAGCAGCTCCAAGCTATGTCTATGCGAAAAAGATTATTGAGCTTATCCTAGCGGTAGCCAAAGTAGTGGATGAAGATCCTAGGGTTTCTAAATTCATCAAGATTGTCTTTGTCGAGAATTATGGAGTATCCCTAGCTGAAAAGATTATCCCAGCCGCTGATATTTCCGAACAAATCTCTACTGCTGGAAAAGAAGCTTCTGGTACTTCTAACATGAAGTTAATGATGAATGGCGCTCTTACTTTAGGGACATTAGATGGAGCAAATATCGAAATTGCCGATTTTGCTGGAAACGAAAATGAAATCATCTTTGGTCTAAAGGAAAATGAAATCCAAAAGATGGTAGATGAAGGAAGCTATAATCCTTGGGATATATATAATTCCGATATCAGGGTCAAAAATATCATGGATTCATTGTTCACTGGTCCATGGTGCAAAGGTGATAACAACAAATTCAGGATGATATTTGATGAAATAATGGCCAGGAATGACCAATTCTTCGTCTTGGCTGACTTCAATGCCTATAACAAGGCTTGTCAAGAAGCTGACCAAAGATATCAAGATGAATCTAATTGGGCTAGAAGCGCTATTCTAAATATTGCTTCAAGTGGCTACTTCACTTCCGATAGGACGATTGAAGAATACAACAAGGATATCTGGCATTTGGAGAAATTAAGTAAATGAGTGACGACAAGATTACTCTTGATGAGTTATTCCCTCTTCAAGAAGATCTAGATAAGGAAATCGCTTCAATTCACCATATTGATTATCCTTCAACCCATAACAGGAGATGTCTTGCCCTTTTAGTAGAACTAGGGGAATTTGCAAATGAGACAAGATGTTTCAAATATTGGTCAAATAAGGGCCCTTCCCCAAAAGAAGTAATCCTAGATGAATATGCAGACGCCCTCCATTTCTTCCTCTCTTTAGGAGTAGAGCTTGGAGTAAGTAGGTATACACATCGCTTCAACGTAAAGATAAAAGATTGCAGCGATGCCATTCTTAATGTATATGAGTTAGTATGTAAGTTAGTAAATAACTTCGATGCCGATTCATATTGCAAGGCATTCGCAGCCTTCCTTGATATCATTCCTTTGTTTGATTATTCTTCTCTTGATGTTATTAACGCTTATAAAAAGAAGCTAGATACAAATCATCAAAGACAACATAATTCATATTGATTACCCTACCTCGTGTAGGGTTTTCTTTATATATAAATATTGATGTAAAAAAATTACATTAAAGGTGCAAAAGATTTACATTAGGATAATTAACGCTTATAATTTAACTGGAGGTAGTTATGTTAAAAAGATTCTCTGTCAATAATTTTAAGAATTTCTATGACACTTGCGTTTTTGATTTTTCAAAGACAAATGACTATTCATTTAACAAAGCTTTGATTAAAAACAATTTAGTGAACAAAGCTTTGATTTATGGATATAACGGTTCTGGGAAATCTAATTTAGGTTTTGCCATGATGGATATCAATAACCATTTAACTGACAAGACCAAAAGAATGGATCATTATCTGCATTATCTAAATGGGGATAATATTTCTACTGAAGCTAAATTTTCATATCTCTTTTTAATGGAAAATGGCGATGAAGTCGAATATAACTACTCAAAGAATGCGAGTATGGAACTTCTTTTTGAAGAAGTAAAAGTAAATGGAAAAACCATGTTTCAATTCAATTATTCTAATGATAAATTGATTAATAATTTTGTTGAGACTCAAAACATAGTATTCAAGAATAGGCAGGGAAGATTATCTGCCTTGAAATTCATGAGAAACAACTCTGATTTGAAAAAGGATCATCCAATCGAATACATAGTTTCTTTTGCCGAAAACATGTTGTGGTTCCGCTCTGTTAGGGAAAATGAATTCATGGGAAAATTAGAAAACGGGGAAAATATCGCTTCTTTCATTGTAAATAATGGACTTATAGATGATTTCCAAAAATTCCTTTCCGATTGTGGCTTAAGTTATAAACTGCTCACAGGTATCGATACTTTTGGCAATCCAATAATATTGATTGATTATAATAACGAAAAGATTGAATTCTTTTCTTCTATATCCACCGGGACTGGCTCTTTGACATTATTTTACTATTGGATAAAAAAGTGTGAGAAGAATCTAAAATTCCTTTATTTAGATGAATTTGATTCCTTTTATCATTACAAATTATCGAAGAAGATTCTAAATTTCATTAATTCCAAAAGCAATTTCCAATCAGTTTTAACAACTCATAATCCATTTTTAGCGGATAATTCTATTATGAGGCCTGATTGTTATTTTATTTTAAATGATGGAAAAATAGATTCTTTCTCGAATAAATCGAAGAAGATTATTAGAGAAGCTAATAGTTTGGAAAACATGCTTCTATCAAATGAATTTGAATAAAAGAATTCTCTTCGTTGTCGAAGGGGCAGATACCGAAAGAAAAAATGTTGAACATATGTTCCACGACATTCTTGGTTTGGCAGAGGGTGATGATTTTTCTATATCAATCTACGGAACCACGTTTCATTCGTTGATAAAAGATTTTTTTCATTCTGAAATTGATAGTTTTTCATCGTATCTAAAATATAAAAAAATCCAAGATATTTATGGCAATTTGCTGATTGAAGATGGATATAGACCGAATGAGGTGTTTTCTTCCATTTATTTGATATTTGATTTTGACCCCCAATCACCTGATTATAACGAAACCTTGCTTGAAAAGGCGTTAAATACATTCGATGATGAAACCAGGAATGGATTACTATTTGTAAATTATCCTATGTTCGAATCTCTTTTTGATATTTCAAAGGAAGATATTATTGACTTTAACAGAATACGTTTTGTTTCAATTGAAAATATAAGGAGCAAGACATATAAAAAAGAAGTAAACGAAAGAACATTATTTAGGAACAGCCGAAATAAAAAAATATTTAAGACGCTTCCTCCTTGTTATATTCCTCTTACACTTGTTTATAATCAAAAACGTCATTGCAGATTATTAAATGAAACTTCTTTCAACGGGGAAGAACTGGATCAATTAAATATATATTTGGAAGAAAAGAATTTGGTTAATTCTAAAAGCAGTTTATTGGTTTTGAATACCTTCATATTTATTTTGCTTAGATATAAGATAGCATCTTCATTTCTTCAATTTAATTTGGTCAATAAGTAGAAAGTGTATAAATTCAAAGAAACTATCCTTTTGCCTTAACTCTAATTAATCTATAATCAAGGTATGAATATTACATTTTTTCTAATTCCAAAAATCAAAGTTGAATTTCTTTTCGAAGATTTCTCACTTCGTCAAGCAATTGAAAAAATGGAATACCATAGATATTCAGTTGTTCCTGTTCTTTCTAAAGATGGAAAGTATCTCTATTCCCTTTCGGAAGGAGATATTTTATATACAATGACAAAGAACAAACTTAGATTCGAAGACCTAACAAAAATCCATCTCGAATCAATTAAAAGAGATAGGGATGTCAAACCTGTATCCATCAATTCTAGTATGGATGATTTAGTTAAATTAATAGTAGATCAAAACTTTGTCCCTGTTGTTGATGATAGGGGAGTGTTTATTGGCATTATTACTAGAAAAGCCGTAATTAATTATTTGCTATCTAAATAAATTAGGCCACAAATGGCTTGATAACTGTTTTCTTGCTGGATAGTGAAACGTTGCCACTATCATTAACAGCGATTGTATATGTTCTTTCTATTGTGTAAGCAGTGTTTCCTTCAACATATAATCCTGGATATTGGCAACCAATATTATTTGCATAACCAAACGAATTATCTTGTTTGATCATTGTTGGAGAATCACCATATTTAACTTCTTTTTCTGAAATAGCAACTTCGCATCTTCTAAAAAACGAATTTCCGTTTATATAGTTATTGCCTTGGAAGTTCTCGTTACTCATATAACTAATTGCGATCTTTCCATTATTCAAGACTCCAATGCAAGGGGATTGGCATAGATAATTTTCAGTTATTACTGTATTTGTAGTCTTTGGTCTAATAATTTCTTTTGGCAAAGTCCAATTGATTAAGTCTTTTGAATAGGAAATGCAGATTGTAAATCCAATTTTGGTAGTATTTGGATCTAAATTATTGGTGCGTTCCATTGCCATTATGTAACTGCCGTCATTTAGCTTTGATATTGTAGTCATGCCTGGGCGGGCGTAATTTCTAGAGCCTTTTAAATTATCGATGATTACCGCCTTTCCTGCATTAAACGTATCATTAGAAACACTTATTGGCATACGAATAATATTTTGCCTTCCATTTGTAGCAACTAATGAATCATTTCCATTTGCTGTAGAGGTAATGTCACAAGAAATGAACAATTCTATATTTCCATCATCTTTTAGCACGGGAAATGGTTCGTATAATCCTTCACTTTCAGTTCCTGCTGCGGTTTTTGTAATATTTTCCATTAGAATTTGTGGCTCTCCGAAAGACTTTCCATTATCAGTAGAAATTCTGACTCTTATAGAAGAATATTTGTATGATGACTCATAAGTTCCACCAGCTCTATAGAAGATTGCTACTTTACCATTTTCATATTCGATAGGCTGTGCGTTCGCTACTTGAATTGCGGTTGTCGTGTTAATGCCGTTTTTATCTCTAATGAAATCATTTTTTGTTAATGCCTGAGTTTTCTTTAATCCTTCTAAACTTGTAGCGGAAGAAGTTGCGAGATCAGAAGTAAAGAAATAACTTTCATCCGATAATTTAATGATTCTTCCATAACCCCATTCGGTATAATTGTTTCTGGAACTAATAGATTCATCTTCCGCTATTGTGGACCAATTATTAATTACGCCTTTTCCGGCAGTTCTTGCAACCATGCTTGCAACAGCATCAAATCCTGAATTGGCCTTACAATCCTTAGCCAATTTAGTTTCACCATTTAAAGTCAAAGTACAATTTTCCAATACTTTTGCTCTATTAATTATTCCTATGTTATAACCTGCGATGCCGCCGCACCTCATAGTTCTGGTAACAGTGATGTTTCCATAATTGGAGCAGTTATCTAAGATTGACTGAGTTTTTGTCTTGCCGTCAAATCTAACTATTCCAATTATTCCTCCAACCATGTTCTTGCCAACAATATTTCCTTTGTTAATGCAATCATTGATATGTATTACGTTTACATATTGGTTGCCACCAATTATCCCGCCGACTTCATCATCGGTAGATGTAACATTCATTTTGTTAATACAATTAGAAATAGTGGAAATCATATCGTCTGTGGAAGTGGCACTTCCGTGGTTGCCGCCAATTATCCCGCCGACAAGTTTTCCGTTAGCGTTGATATTTCCTTCAAGGGTGATGTTTGAAATAGTTGATTTTAATGCTCTACCTATTAAAGCAGCGGTATAAGAAGGTCCAGTCGCATTTGATTTTATATCAACATTTCTTAGGTTGATGTTAGAAACTTTGGCTCCGTTTGTATAACCAAATAAACCGATGTCTGAAAGACTTTGTTCGATTTTAAGTCCATCAATTATTAAGTTTCCGCCATCGAAATTACCTTTGAACGAATTTTTAATCGTGGCTGATAGGGTTCCGATAGGTGTCCAGTTATTTCCGCCTAAATCGATATTTGTAATGACTTGGTAATATTTCTTTGCACTATTGTAGCTTGCATTAGAATTAACGCTATTTGCTAAATATGCTAAATCTTCTGCATATTCGATTTTATAAGGATCTTCTTGAGTTCCGCTTCCAACAAATGCTGTTTTAGTGGTGACTGGATCCCAAATTGGGGAGTAGTTATATTTTGCTATTTCATCATTAGTAATCGCACCTCCGCCAGTATCGTTGGTTCCAATTAGATAGCCACCAGTACCGCTGATATTCTTAATAGAAGATGGGGCTTTGTCATTAATTATTGCGGTTGAACCGACTTTACAATTAGTGATACTCCCTCTATTTCCGCCGGCAATGCCACCGACATTTTTTGCGCCTTTTACTTTGCCGTAATTGATACAATTCTCGATTGAAGGTTTAACATTATTCGTACCCTTTCTTAATAAACCAGTTATTCCGCCTACATAATCATTCTTACTAGTAACGCTTCCATAATTAATGGAATTTGAAATCTTAATTATTGCGGGTGTTTCGTTTGTTCCTACTAATCCCCCAACTCCAATTGCTCCATTTGAGATAGCATTAGCAAAATTCTTAACGTTATTTATTGTTGTTTTTCCTGCTACTTTACATACGTAGCCTATAATAGAGCCGGTATTTCCTTTTCCATAAAGAGTTCCAGAGACAATATTGATATTATTGATATTTGCCCCATAGCAATATCCAACTAGTGCAGCGCTACAATTTGTATTTGAAGTCTCTGAATTTACTCTAATATTATCTATATTTAGATTAGAAATGGTTGCTCCTTCGACATAATTAAATAAGCCAGCGCCCTCCGCCTTGTTAACTATTTTAATGTTAGAAACTGTCTTTCCATTCCCATCAAATGTGCCTTTATAATGATTATTGACGTTTCCTATCCCAGTGAATGTTTCATCTTTGAAATCAATGTCATTGACTAATCTTGCGTTTAAATTAGTTTGGCCAGATTTTGTTAAAGCGGCAAAGTCTTTTAATGTTTGTACACTTGTGATTAAGAACGCTTCATTAAAATTGTTATTGGTCCCGCATCTATAATTGAGGGTTATGGATGTGATTGTGGTTTCAGAAGTTGCTTTAATTCTTATATAGTTAGGCATTTCAGCAGCAAAACCAAAAACAACTCCGCTAGTTAATTTGTGATTGGTTCTTAAATAATTAACTGTTCCATCTTTGCCACCCCAGCCATAATCAATAGTTAAATCTCCAGTGAATACGACTTTTATAGAAGAAATATTTCCTATCGCATTGTCATATGTAGTAGAAGTGTAAGGATTTAATAAAGTGCCGTTAGCAGCTAATTTGCCCCAGTTACCTTCGCTAACTAAGAAGGAAGAATAATCAAATTTAAATGAATTCCCTAATGAGGATAAGACATTTAACGAACCGTTCCCGTCTTTGACTGGTTTATTGCTAGACTTATCAAATAGGAATTTATAAGTCTGTTCGGAGGCATTCATTCCTATCAATGGTTTATTAGAAGCCAAACTCCCTAATGAAGATAACCCAATTCCAAATAAACCTGCTAGAGAAAAACCTAAAAGCAATATATTCCTTCTTTTCATACAAAATCCCTCACTTATAGATGAATACAAGTGAATTATGGAATTTTGTAAGGGCTTACACAATGGTTGATAAAAAGCAATAATTATCAATTCTTGTTATTACTAGAAGCATTTAATCACGTTTTATTTTTAGATTTTGTTTATATAGGATATTTTCTTGTCAAAAAAAAGAGGAGTGGTTAACTCCTCTAGATGATTTTTTTATCAGGATTAATATTCGAGTTTGGCTTTGCCTACTGATCCGAATAATTCCATCTTTTCCTTGACCTTGGCTTGGATGGCTAGGAATCCTGGCTTTAATAATTTACGTGGGTCATAGCCTTTGGATTCGTTCTCGCTAGTAGGATTAGCCTTGCCAGCGGCACAATAATCGATTGTGGCTTGGGCGAATACTAATTGGCAATCGGTATTGACGTTAATCTTTGACATACCATCATGGATAGCATGCTTGATTTGGTCTTCTGGGATACCGGTTCCACCATGTAAGACAAGTGGGATGCCTCCAGTAGCCTTTGAAATCTTTTCAAGGGCATCAAAATGTAGTCCTTTCCAGTTTTTTGGATAGATACCATGGATATTTCCGATGCCGGCAGCAAGGAAATCAACTCCTAGGGCAACGATTTTGGCGCATTCTTCTGGATCGGCAACTTCGCCATCGGCAGTGATGCCATCTTCAGTTCCACCAATCGCACCGACTTCGGCTTCAATTGATAATCCCTTATCATGGGCAAGGGCAACTAGTTCTTTGGTCTTTTGGATATTTTCTTCTAATGGGAAGTGAGATCCGTCAAACATGACAGAAGTGAATCCTGCTTCGATGCAGGCTTTGACTCCGTCATAGCTTCCGTGGTCAAGATGAAGTGCAACTGGGACGGTAATCTTTAATGATTCGTCTAAAGCTTTTACCATTGCAGCAACAACTTTGAATCCACCCATGTATTTGGCTGCACCTTCGCTAACACCAAGGATAACTGGTGATTGAAGCTCTTCAGCGGTGAGCAAAATGGCTTTGGTCCATTCGAGGTTGTTGATGTTGAAATGTCCGACGGCATAATGGTTCTCGTGGGCAATTCTTAGCATTCTTGTAGCATTTACTAACATATTATTTCAAGCCTCCTAAGCTTGGTTGCTATTATTTTAAACTAATCTAGTTTCAAACTAAAGAATACAATTAACACTTTGATAGTTTTTGTTTGATTTGCTCTTCCTTTTTGGATACTTCAAACTGTTCGTCAATGCTTAAAGAAGCGAATTGGTCGTTATATAGCTTCTTATAGATGCCATTACGAGATAATAAAGTCTCATGATTGCCGTCCTCAACAATCTTACCCTTATCAAATACGATGATTCTATCGCTAGAAACAATCGTTGATAATCTATGGGCAATGACAATGGAAGTCCTGCCTTTAGTTATATTCATAAGAGCTTCTTGCAATTTTACTTCGGTTAATGGATCGATATTAGAAGTGGCTTCATCTAGAATTAATATCGCTGGATTCTTCAATATGGCCCTAGCAAAAGATATTAATTGCTTTTGACCTTGGGATAAGCTTCCACCTCCGGTTGGCAAGTAGGTATTATATCCATTAGGAGTAGACATGATATATTCGTCAATTCCAACAATTTTGCAGGCATTTCTCGCATCTTCTAAAGTTGCATCAAGCCTTCCATAGATGATGTTATCAAGGAAAGTGCCAGAGAAGACATATGGATTTTGCTGTACATAACCTATCGAAGAACGAAGGCATCCTAATCCTATATCCTTATAATCTATATTATTAATATATACATGTCCTTTGCTTGGTTCATAGAATCTACAAAGAAGATTTACTGTAGTGGTCTTTCCTGAACCAGTTTCACCTACAATTGCTAAAGAAGTTCCTTTATCTATCTTTAGATTTAAATCATGGATGATTTCAACCCCTTCATTATAGGAAAAGCTGACATGGCTAAATTCGATATCACCATCTAGATTGATATAATTTTCTTTCTTTGGGTTTAATATGGTCCCATATTTAGCAATTACCTCAGGGGTATCGACAATCGTGACCTTTTCTTCGATTAACTGCATTAATTTCTCGGCTCCGGCCTGACCTGCCATGATTTCAGAAAATACTTCGGAGAGGTTTTGCAAAGGGTTATATATAGAAGAGACGAATCCGACAAAAAGGATAATCGTAGATACTAGACTTGCCTTGTCCAAAGAGCCTACATTCTTTAATCCTAGGAAGATAATAAGGGCAATTGTTAAAGAAGACAAAGTAGATAGGATTGGCTGGACATAGCCATTTATCATATGGGCACGGAACCTTTTCTTTTTGATGTCAGTAGTTATTTCATCGGCTTCTTTTTTGACTGTATCGATGCTAGATAAAGTCTTGATGGTCTTCGCCCCGTCTATAGTCTCTGCTAGATAACCAACATAATAAGAATAGGCATTTCTAGCTTTGCGGTGACGGAGCAAGACTTCTTTTTCAAACAAAGGAACAACAATAATTACAATTGGCAAGGATGCTAAAACAACCAAGGAATAAAGCCAATTGATAGAAAACATTGTTATAAAGGTAAACGTCAAATCAAAGAGTGCCCATATAATCGCATTGACATCCCAGGAGATTAAATCCCCAATCGAAGATGTATCGTTTTGCATCCTAGCAATTAACCATCCAGATGAATTCTTATCAAAATAAGAGAACGGCAGTTCTTGTAGTTTCCTAAATGAATCGCGTCTCAAATCAACCATTATTCTCATGGAAATAATATTTTGGAAATAGAAAAGGGTGAATATGGCAACTGACCTAACCAAAATCATTACGATGAATAAAATCATGTATTGCAAGTAAGTCAAGCTGGCCTTGATGTTAAATATGAATGTAGTCTCTATTACCAAATCGAAAATAGAAGTAGTGTTATTCCCATTCATTAATTCGCTAGCTTTAATCGCCGAAGCATTCATCAAGGGGATAAAACTAGAATCATAAAAGGAGACAAATAAAGTCATTATTAGGCATAAGATAAGCAACTTATATTGCTTTAAGGCATATTTACCTATTTTTAGCCAGACCTTGAAATTAAGCTTGCTAGGTAATTTTTCTTCTTTAAATGCAAAATCCGCCATAAATTACCTCCTTGATGCAATAGAAACTAGACTTGAATAAATCTTATCCTGCTTGATAAGTTCATCATGAGTCCCAATTTCTTCGACCTTTCCTTTATCTAGAACAATAATAAAATCGCTAGTTTTAGCAGAATTAATCCTTGAAGTAATGATTATCTTTGTTGGGTTAGTATCTAATGTTGCTAATTTTTGCCTAATTTCTAAATCGGTTTTCGCATCGACTGCTGATAAAGAATCATCAAATATCATGACTTTAGCCTTGGATACGATAGTCCTAGCAATGGCAACTCTTTGCTTTTGACCGCCAGATAAGGTAACTCCTTTTTCTCCAACTGGAGTTTCATATCCTTTTTCAAAAGATTCAATTGTCTTGCTAAGGGAAGCGATTCTAGTCGCCTTCTTTATATCTTCTTCAGTCGCATCTTTATTTGAAATGGAGATGTTATCTTTAATAGTCTTTGAGAATAAAAATGGATCTTGCAAGACTGGGACGATTTGCTTTCTTATACATTCTTTTGATATTGATTTGATGTCTTTTCCATCGATATAGATATTTCCAGAAGTAGGGTCATATAGCCTAGTAAGCAATAATAATAAGGTAGATTTACCTGAACCGGTCTTGCCTAAAATCGCGACCGATTGGCCTTTCTTAATCTTAAAAGATACATTATCAAGAACTTGTACTTCCTTTTCGTCAGGATAGCTAAAAGACACATTCTTGAATTCGATATCCCCGTTTATTTGCAAAGTATCCCCGCTAACTATATCTTCTTCCTTTTCGTCTAATAAGGTCTTGATTCTATCGGCACTAGCTTGTACTTGCCCTAGGTTAGATAAAGAAGTCGCAGTATTTCTTAGTGGCCAAACCATCATATTGATAAAGGAATAAGAAATAACTAATGTGCCTGAAGTAATCTCGCCTATATAGACTAGATATAAAGAATATATAAGGGCAAGGGCGCTAGAGGAGAAGATAAAGATATCGCTAGAAGAGAAAAAGAAGGAGGACACCATTTTCCATCTTTTGAATTTGCCTTCATAATCTTTAAGCTTTCCTTCAAATTTATTTATTTCATAAGTCTCGGAATTATAGGCTTTTATGACCCTGATTGAATTTAATACCTCCGAGATGTCATCAACCATATCGGCTTCAGAATCATCGGTGGCCCTATATCTTTTCCTTACTTCTTTAATAATAAAGAAAGAATAAATAAACATGATTGGCAATAAAGAAAGACAAACTAAAGTTAGTTTTACTGATATCTCAAATAATATGGAACTACATAATATAAATATAAATAAAGTATAGAAGGCTTGGCTAGTTTCCATGATGAGGAATTTCCTTAAGACATCGACATCCCTCGTGCAAGTTTGTATCAAATCCCCCGATTTAGCCCTTTGGAAATATTCGTAAGGTTGGTTTTGCAGATGGCAAAATAGGCTATATTGCATGGTTTTGTTTATTGAGGCACTTGATCTAAACCTTAGATATCCTCTTAATATAGTAATGCCAGCTAAAATTAAACTAGAGATAATAATAGCTCCAGGTAAGACATACATATTGTCGTATATGAATTGTTCGCCTTTGCCTAAAGAAATGATATTTATGACTAGCTTTTCAATATTTTCCGCCTTGTATAATTCGTTTTTAAAAGCATCTACTAAAACCTTTGACAAAAAGGAAGTAAAAACAGTAGCAAGAGTCATAAAGAAAAGGGCAACGAAGGAAAGGAAATAAACCCATCCAGTCCCTTTTAAGGCTTTTTTAACTACAAACATCAAATTCTTCATAAATAAAACTAATGACCTCTAAATAGGGCAAACACATTTTAATAGAAGAATATTTTTTTGCGACAACAAGTTGACTTTTATATGCCTTTTTTAATTAAAAAAGGATAATTTGTTGGAGTGCTTCTCTTTTTTATTTCCAAAAATGAATTTATAATCTAGCTATATGAGCAAGAAATGGTGGGATTCTTCGATTGGTTACATCATCTACCCGGAATCTTTTAAAGATAGCAACGATGATGGAATCGGGGATATAAATGGAATTTATCAAAAGCTAGATTATCTAGCGGAATTAGGAATAAACCTTATTTGGATTTGCCCTATATTCGCCTCTCCGATGGATGATAACGGATATGATGTATCTTCTTATTATGATATAAATGCCTTATTTGGAACTAATGAAGATTTTAAGAATCTATTAGATAAAGCCCATAGGTTAGGAATAAAGATATTAATTGATTTGGTAATTAACCATACTTCTAGCGAGCACCCTTGGTTTAAGAAGGCCGTTTCTAATTTATCTAGCAAAGAAGCAGGATATTATTATTTTGAAAAAGGAATAGAAAAGGATGGTAAGTTACTCCCTCCAAATAACTGGGCTTCATTTTTTGGGGAGTCTGCCTGGAGCAATATAGAAGGAACTTCTTATTTCTATTTACATATATTCTCTTCCAAGATGCCTGATGTAAATTGGAATAATCCCGAACTAAGGGAAGAATATTATGAAATTGCTAGGCACTACCTAGATATGGGTGTCGACGGATTTAGGCTCGATGCAATTGCACATCTAGGCAAAGACCTTAGCTTTGCTTCTTCGGATAAACCTGCTGATTTATCAGGATATGTATTAGATCCAAGCAAATTCTCGAATAGGGAAGAGATGTATGGCTTCCTTCTTGAATTCAAGAGAAAGGTATTTTCTAAATATGATTGCCTTACAATTGGGGAAGCAGGAGGAGAAATTACTCCTAAAGACTGCCTTAGACTAGTAGATAAAGATAATGGTTCGATTAATATGGCCTTTAATTTTGATACAGTCTGGGTAAACGGGGCTTACGGATCTATTGATAAAAAGGACGAAGAAATTAAAACCGATGTCATCACTTTAAAAGACAATTTCAAGAAATGGTACGACATTTGCCATGAAAGGGCATCTATGCCTCTATATTGGGCAAATCATGATCATCCACGTGTCTTATCTCAATATGGTTCGGTTAAATATAGAAGCGAATCCGCGAAGTGTCTTTTGACTACCTTGCTATTTATGTATGGTACCCCGTTTATCTACCAGGGGGATGAAATAGGAATGAGTAACGTTAGTTTTACTAATGTTGAGGATTTCTATGAAGATGTAGGCAGCAAGAACCTAGTCAAAAACATGAGGAGCCATGGGTATTCTGATGAATATATCGCCCATTATTTGTGCCGTACCTCTAGAATTAATGCTAGGACCCCAATGCAATGGGACGATTCCTTTAATGCCGGTTTTTCTTCTAAGCCAAGCAGAGTTAAGGTTAACGAAAACTATAAGCAGGGGGTCAATGTCTATGAAGAGATGTGTGACCCATATTCCATATTGAATTTTTATCAATATGCGATAGGCAAAAGGAAAAGCGATGAAATAAATAACATCATCACTAATGGCAAATTCGATTTGCTAGATAGAAATCATCCAGATGTATTCGCCTATAAGCATGAACTAGGCGATGAAAAGCTTATCGTAATCTCTAATTTCCGTGATCGTGATGTCTATTTCTCTTTCTATTGGAGGATAAAGGATGTCTTGCTACATAATTATGAAGATGTCATCTTAAAAGACCATGTCTTTAAATTACGCCCATTTGAGACTTTCTTGTTGAAGGTATAAAGATGCTTCGTATCGCCTATTTTATTTCTTCCTCCAATTTCTCCCATCCATATTTTGTTAACGCCTTGACCGGAATTGGAGTAGATAAAAATACCATTGTCTTCCTTTCCCCTAATATCGGCTATTTTTCTTTTGAAGAAGAAGATGATTTGCCTCTAGATAGCCTCCCAATGCTTCTTCATGACGATTTGGATGTACTTTTTAGCATCCTTTTATCCCATGAAATTGGGCCTTTTGAAGAATCTTTATTACCTACTTGTCTATCTTTATTCCCAAATGAATCGACATATCTAAGCGAGCTTATCCTAAAGATGACGATGTATGGAAATTTCTCTTTCTATGGACCGATGCTATCTTTATTTAGCTCCATTCCCCATGAATTGATGTTAACTGCCAAGGCTTATCTAGTCTCTGGATGTAATGCTATCAAGGCAAGCAAGATATTGTTTATCCATCGAAATACATTTTCTTATAGGCTAAACCAATTTATTGAATTGACGAATCTAGATATCCGCGATTACCATAACGCGACTTTTCTGGAACTATATTTTGCCTTATCAAAACAAAAATATTCTTGATTATTGCTCAAAATGATGATCATTTAATAATAGAAGTGCCATTTTATCGGCATTTTTTATTAGCAAAAGTTGATTTGTGCACGATGCACTAGATATGTTATATTTTTATTAATAAACTAATTGACAAGCAAAGGATATAAATATGTCAAAAAAGAAAAAATTAGAAGAAGTTCTTCAAAAGGAAGAACCATCTTTAGTCGAAGAAGGCGATCACGAAGGGGCTTATGTCTCATTACGTCATATAGATAAAGTATATGACAACAATGTCCAGGCCGTCTTTGATTTCAATCTCGATATCAAAAAGCATGAATTCATCGTCTTTGTCGGCCCTTCCGGATGTGGTAAATCTACTACATTAAGAATGATTGCGGGTCTAGAAGATATAACTAGAGGTGAACTTTATATCGACGGGGAATATTCTAATGACAGGACTCCAAAGGATAGAGATATAGCCATGGTATTCCAAAGCTATGCCCTTTATCCTCATATGACTGTCTATAACAATATGGCTTTCGGGCTTAAGATCCGTCATCTTCCAAAAGAAGAGATAAAAGAAAGAGTAACCGAAGCCGCTAAGATTCTTCAAATAGAAGAATATCTAGATAGAAAGCCAAAGGCCTTGTCTGGTGGACAAAGGCAGCGTGTTGCCTTAGGCAGGGCAATCGTTAGGAACGCCAAGGTATTCTTGATGGACGAACCTCTATCTAACCTTGATGCAAAGCTTCGTGTCCAGATGAGAAGTGAAATCGTTAGATTACATGAATCTCTAGGCGCGACTACAATCTATGTTACCCATGACCAAACCGAAGCTATGACCATGGCCACTAGAATTGTTGTCATGAAATTAGGTAGAATCCAACAAATTGGCACTCCAAAGGAAATTTATAATAATCCTGCCAATTTATTCGTTGCTGGATTCATCGGTTCTCCTTCGATGAATTTCCTTAACGTTGACTATAAAGATGGAAATGTCATCTTCGAAGGTGGCAAGGAAATGAAATTGCCTGCTTCAGTTATCAAAGGACATAAATTGCCTGAACAATTCATTCTTGGCATCCGCCCAGAAGATATCCGTCATGTTGAAACTTCGACTAAAGACAATGCAATAGAAGTAGAAGTCAAGGTTGCTGAACTTCTTGGCTCTGAATATTATTTGCATTGCGATTTCGGGGGAATTGATTTGGTTTCAAAATGCCCAGCTGATAAAGAAATTAAGTCCGGTGACAAGGTATTTGTCGAATTGAATTTGTCTAAGATTAAATTCTTCAATAAAGAAAGCGAAGAACACGAAGCAATCTAATATTTTGTCTTGCTTAATAATCTAGGGATGGGGGCTATTCTCCATCCCTTTATTTGTCTAAAAGCATATTTCTAGCCTAGATGGCTATATTGATATAAAATAAATTCATAAAGAAAGGGAAAAATTATGGAAAGGAAGAAACTTTTTAGTGCTTTGATGTTCTCTTCATTACTATTCGCTTCTTGCGGGAATAATAGCAATGAAAGTCCGAGTACTTCCAGCGAGCAATCTAGTAAACCTGATGAAACAGTAACTACAACAGCGACAACTTCAGTAAGTTCAACTACATCAAAACCTACTGGCAGTGATGAGCCTTATGCTTTCGATGGAATCGTACGTATCCATTATAGAAACCATAATGAATCATATTCGTCTAAATGTTTATGGGTTTGGCTTAGCGGAGTCAATGGTCAAATATATGAATTTGCAAATAACAATAACCCAGATTCATATGGATTATGGGTGGATTTTGATTTGCAAGCGGCCCCATTCAATGAATTTTCTTTGACTGAACTTAGCTATATTGTTAGGGAAAAATCCACTTGGGATGGTCAGACTAGCGATACTTTGATTGAATTCTCTAAATTCAAGCCATACGAAACTACTAGGGAAGATGGAAGGAAGCAAATAGATGTCTATTCTTTTGATTCAGGCAATAAAAAGCTTACCCTTTATCCAACTTTGACTGAAGCAATGGGAGATTATATTAAGGTTGCTAAAGTCAATGATGATTGGAAATCTATCTATGTCGAAGGGGATGGATATGATACTGGGAATGGCGATAATAGCAACATTGGGATAATTAATGCTATAACAGTCTATTCTTTTCCAAATAGCTATCAACTTCTTAGCGATACTATAAAAGAACAAAAGAAGAATGATTACATAATCTATCAAGACGCCCCAAGGAAAAAGGAATTAAATATTACCTTTAAGGAAGAATTAGTTCCTACTAACCAATATTTAGTCGAAGTCTATTTTGTCTCTGATATGGATAATGTCAAACGCGCTAATGTATCCTTTTCATCTTTGTTTGAATCCGAGATTTGGAAAAATAAATATGAATATGAAGGGGATGATTTAGGATTAACTTTTAAAGATACCTCAAAACCAAATAGGGCAACATTCAAATTATGGTCCCCATTAGCATTTGATGTTAAGTTATATACCTATCAAAAAAGTGCTCCTTTGGCCTATTTTGACCATTATGTTGGGGGAACTGCCTTTAAGAATGTCTACCAAATGAAATATACTTCAAAAGGAGTCTATGAAGCGGTAGTCGACTTAAAAGAAGAAGATAAATTCTATACTTATTATGTAAGCAATATCGAAGGTCAATTCGAGACTATCGACCCATATGCCAAAGCTAGCGGTATCAATGGAATTAGAGGGGCAATATTAAATAACAATCAATGGAAAGAAACTGATCCAGAAGGATTTTCTTCTATCAGGGGTAATACCTCATCTTATCCATTTACCCATATAAATACCTTAAATGATTTAGATATCTATGAAGTTCATATCCGTGATTTTACTGCTTCTAATTCCTGGGTTTCTAATAATGATAATAGAAGGGGTACCTATAATGCCTTCGTTGAAGAAGGTACGACTTATGAAGGGGTATCGACTGGATTTGACTCACTTAAGGAACTAGGGGTTTCGGCCGTCCAGCTTTTACCTGTATTCGACCAGGATAATGATGAAAGAGTATGGCTAAATAAAGATGGAACCTATAGAAAATACCCTACCTATAACTGGGGATATAACCCAAGTAACTATAATGTTATAGAAGGTGCATATGCTTCTAATCCAGAAGATGAACTCAATAGGATTACGGAATTCAAGAACCTAGTCAAGAAATGTGCCGATAACGACATCAGAGTCATAATGGATGTTGTCTACAATCATGTTTCTAGCGTTTCTAAGTCTAGTTTTACCAAAACCATGCCTCAATATTATTTCAAGGTTGATGAAAATGGTACCTATATCGACCAAACAGGATGTAACAATACCCTTGATTCATCTAAGGGAATGGTTGAACGCTATATAATCAATTCAGTTTGCTTCTACGCAAAAGAATATGGAATAAAAGGCTTTAGATTCGATTTGATGGGATGTTTAGAAACTTCTACGATGAGAAAACTAAAAGATGCCTTATATGAAATTGATCCTGAAATCGTTGTCTATGGCGAAGGATGGAGAGGAAGTGGATTTGCTAGTTCAACCCAAGCTGGAAAGGAAAATGTCTATCAATATCTAGGGGATAATGGCAAAGGGGAAGTCGGTGCTTTTAATGATGGAGGTAGAAACGGACTTAAAGGCGATACAAAATGGGCTGATATAGTTCCTTCATATGGATTTATGGGGCAAGGTCCTTCCGATTTAAGCGAAGATACAATGTATGATGCAGCCTGCACCTATCTAGGTGAAAATAGGCATGTAACCCAGTCTGGTATTGCTACTAGCCCAACCCAAACGATAAATTATGTCGATTGCCACGATAATTACACTTTATATGATTCGCTTAATTATATGTATGATGGAGGGAAGAATTGCAATAACGACACTAACCCAATTCAAGATGCTGCCATTGCAACGATGAGTTATGTAATCTTCTCCCAAGGCGCTGCCTTTATCCATGGGGGAAGCGAATTCTTTAGGCAAAAGATCATGAAAAAAGATGATCCTAATATCGATTTATTAAAGGATTCCATCAAGGCACATGAGACCTATATCGAAGGTGATGGATTTGAAATCCCAGGTGGTGATGGGGATTATCTAGTCAGGAATTCCTATCAATATGGAGATTCGGTCAATGCTTTTGATTGGTCTAGGAAAGTCAAATACCTTTCTTATTTCAATAAGATAAAAGAGGCCATATCTACTAGAAAAGCGTTAGTAAAAGAAGGAAGACTCGGAGTTAGCTACAACGCTATCCAAGGTTCCTATAAGGATGGTGAAGGAAACATTAAGAAATATAGCCGTCTATGGGATGATTTGGTGCAGCGCGATGCTTCAAATCTATTACGTCCAGTTTTGGCAGCCCAAACTGAATTCTCCAAGATGCCAGCTTCTACTAAATTAGATGTCTATTCTTTCCTTGGGGGAAGGATGAATGAAGATGAAGCCACTATCGGAATTGGTAATGGCAAGCTTAGGGTCTTATATGGTTCTAAACGTAATAAAGGCGATATAATCGAAATTTCTGATTATAAATTAGCCATTAGCAAGCATGAAATGCTATTTGTAGGAGAGAATACGGAATTCTGTGTAAACCAGAAACTCGCTTTAACGTTCTAATTCTA
>ENA-ORPK01000029-ORPK01000029.1-human-gut-metagenome-genome-assembly--contig:-NODE-29-length-118503-cov-5.327722_pt1 | contig 118503 bp, 93 predicted proteins | sample MGYA00242139_ERZ509068 | MGnify/ENA primary metagenome ERZ509068 (study PRJEB26280, sample SAMEA2338687) | human gut metagenome | biome: human gut; feature: human-associated habitat; material: faeces...
CCGTTGGGTATAGCGTAAGAAACTTACGCCGTATCGAAAACGATGGCACCACAAGTATTGACGTCGTCAATACATTCGCGGATATCTTTGAGGTATCTGCACTAGACATCCTCAGTGGGGATGTTTTTTATTTCCAAGCAAAAATGGGCTTGGCTCACTTACGTGCTTTTTGAGCTTTGCCCATTAATCCAATAACGAATAAAAATTCCCGCACCTGGCTTATTAATTACTATTCACCTTCAGCGGCTTCGAGATTCAAAGCGGTATTACTTATTTCCGCTAAGCCATTTAGTGGCGTATGCTGCTTTTAATTTAGCAAATTTCACTACACGGGTCGCTTATTTTGCAAAAAAGCATTGGCAGCCTTCGCCATACGATACTTACTCTAATCTGTTATTCACACACTAGCACACCAAGCTGAGTAAGAGGGAGCTACCCTAATACTTCTGGTATGGGTTATTGCTAACCGTAACCTAGGAGGGAATCTAAATTGTCCCTCAACTTTCAGGGAGCTTCAGCAGGAAATTATGCCAAATTTGACTTTGTTTCCGGCGTTCCCCTACCAGTACCCACTAAATCAGTTATAGGTAGTTGCCTACCATCAAGCCGAGCACTTCCTTTAGGAACGCAGATGCTAGTTTCCTAGGCTAACATCATCACGCGGGATGCATTTCTGCAGAGCCTCTTGTCATGCCTGCCTTAGTAGTTGTTTACATCGAAGAGCGTATCGCGCCGCCAACCAAAGCGGTTTTTTAGTCCCGAATACCATTGCTGGTCTTCTACTAAGAATGCAGTATCCCACATTCTCTTCGTTACTTGGTTGGGCCCCAGTCATCAGCAAGATGACATTCACTGGGTTCCAATGCGTTTATAGTATAGAGTGCTGCTAGCGACTTGTGTGAGGACACCATTTGTCCGCATGAGAACTAATGCATATATTTATTGCTTATTGCACTCTCATCATTGCAAAACTGTCGTTAGTTTGTTTTCAAAACATCGAATCAAGTTCTTTCAAAACACCGAATCAAACTCTTTCAGAACAACGAAAATATATTGCTATTCTGCGAACTATTTTATAAAAACACATATCCAGGAACGGCTACGTAAATGAAAGTTCGTGGTTTTGTTGCCACCGGGGTATCAAAGCTAAGCAAATTGGAATCGCTGGAGACATATGGCAAACATATTGCAAAAGGTTACACATTACCCACTACACGAAATCCGGGTCCTAATCCATCACTTGTCATATCAATAAATCATAAACACAAGCACGGGCTATGGCAGGAGTATATTCTTCACTGTTATTTTGGCAAAATAACGCTAAATTGTCTTTTATATTCGACAAAAATCTCAGTAATGTGGAAATTATCGAATTTAGATATTAATCAGTATTTATAGTTGATAAAATCAACAAAAACATCTGTACTGAGGAAATATTGAAGAATCTAAATGTCAAAACGGGAATTGGATATATACGGATGTTGACATAGAATGTGATTTTGTTGCCGGCAAAGGAGACAAAACATATTACGTTCAAATTGCTTAGACAATAGATACTAAAGAAAGGAAAGATCAAGAATACGAATCTTTAATGCGTCCTATAAAGCCTATTCTTCAAAATAAATTTACCTTTAATTAATAATATTAAGTAACAACATATTTAATATACACTCTATTAATATTATTAATAAAAGGTAACTTTGGTAGGCCACTTGACTCCTACTTTTTTATGTGAAAATGTATAAAAGAAAGGCAGGTCAAAACATGAAAATAGCAGTAAAAGAAGAGCATAATTTCTTCTTGTTTCAAGACTTGGTGGAATTCTTTATTTTAGTATTGAAGCATCGCCAGAGGCTTCCAATATCGAATAACTATTTAGGAAGCAAATATCCTTTTTACAGTGCTTCATATTACATCTACGACTCTTGGTACGAATTACTTACAGAAAAGATTTCTAAATCCGAATATACAGAGCTAGGAAAAGCTTTGATTGATAAGTTTGATCCTTGGGTGGTCACTACCAATATAGCCATATTAACAGCGCAAGATCATAGAAAAGAAAAAGAAATCAGTCGATGGGAACATGAATACATGATGGAGAACAAACCGTATTTTCTCATTGAATTAATAGATGACTACACTACTTATGTTGTCCATTTGGATAAAGAATTCACTATTTTGTTTAACGAAGCCGTTTCGTTTTGGAAATGCTTTGATGGCATGGATGCAGAAACAATATATCAGCAGTTAAGCAGGTATTTTGTTCTTAACGAAGATATAAAGAACGAATTATCAATTGTTTGTAACCATTTCACATCAAAAGATGAAGATAAATATATTTCGTCTTACCAAATAATAGAGGAATAATTGCTATGATTTATATAACTGGAGATACCCATGGCGATATTGATTTTGCCAAATTAAAAAAATACTTTTCCAAACGATACGTTACCAAAAAAGACTATCTAATAATTCTAGGTGATGCCGGGATTGTTTGGAGTGAAGATGAATGTTACATCCATGATTACAGCACGTTAGGCCCAACGGTCCTATTTATAGACGGGAATCATGAGAATTTTGAGTTACTAAATAAATTCCCAATAGTAGAATATAAAAACGCAAAATGTCATAGACTATATAAAAATGTCTATCACATAAATAGAGGCGAAGTATTGATTCTAAACAATACAAAATTCTTTTGCATGGGTGGAGCAACTTCAATCGATAGGGACTGGAGAATAAATAGAGTTTCTTGGTGGAATGAAGAGAATATCACTTTTGAAGACGTTGAAAACGCATATAGCAATTTAGAGAACGTTAATTTTGAAGTTGATTATGTCTTAACTCACTGCGCGCCTTCTAGCATTGTCAAAGAGATGTTTAATTATCGTAGCGATAACAACACCAAAATATTGGAGGAATTCCGAAAGAAAATCATATTTAAGAATTGGTTCTTTGGTCATTATCATGAAAATAAGAAATTCGGTAGGTACCGTTGCTTTTATAGCAACATCTTAGAACTTCCTATCATGGATGAAGGCAAAAAGAAAATAGACTACCCTCATGTTTATTCTGATGACGAAGGATATTTACATAATCCTAAAACAGGAAGAAGAATTCATGCAAAAGTAGAAGATTTGCCAGAATGGTATATAGACGGTTACGGATATAGTTCTTTAAAAGGAGTTACCGATGTAGCTTTCCACCGCTCGTATAGCGATAATCACCTAGATAAAGATGCAGGCATTTATTTGCATTACCATGGAAAACTTAGAAAGAACAAATTATATGAGCCCGTAGGCGATGATTCATGGAACGGCGTTTGGGATGCAAGTAATGTAGGATATTCTGCTAAAGATGTATGTCTAGGAATAGAAAAATATTCGCCTAAACTAAGTCTAAAGAAACTAAAGGCAGCAATTAATCTAAATTACGACCAATATAACAATAGAAGTGAATTAGATTGGTCTAGCAATCCGGATATTGTAGTTAGGCCCTTCCCTGAAATAGATACGCCTCATTATGAAGATAGATATGGTAGAGACAAAGCTAATTACATGATTTTTCTAGGAGAAACCATATTAACGGAATTTATAGAAATTGAAGGAGCAGAAATCTACGTCAAAGAATACCTAGAGCAGAAACTAAATATTGATGCGGTTAATAAAATAGACGGCAACGAAAACGATGATTACCTCTACGCCTACGATACAGGAGACCCTTCTAATTTGCTTTATATAAAGAAAATCAAATACGAATAATACTCAATTATTTAATAAAGTATTTTGAATATATTCGCTTATTAATTCTGCTAAATAACGATGTCCTAAATCATTTGGATGCAATCCATCAGCAATATAGGGATTATCTTTAGCAACCCCCATCTTATCTTTTAAATCCAATATCTTTATACCGTAAGAATTAACTACTTGTTCTATAGCAGCACGGAAATCGGATAAAGGATGTTCGTTACAAGAAGTTTCATCAATTCTATATAAAGGAATCATGAAAATGATTTGTTCCTTCTTGTAATATTTAAGCAATTCATTGATTAAGTCATCGATTGCTCCAAAGAAAGTATCGGCAGTTTTATCGCCAAGTTTACCAAAGGGAGCACTACCATGCCCATAATCATTAGTGCCACCGAAAACAAAAATATAGTTGGCATCATTATCCATTGAAGAAACTCGTGAGGCAAAATAGGCATCGCATCTAGGATCTGATGATGAATGCATTGCTTTTGCAATCCTAGTACCCCCAATCCCGTAATTACGCGTGATAGCGTGATTCATTTTCCCTACAAGGCTAACAAAATTATTTTCTTCCTTGCTAGCAAGTGCCCCTGCTGTAATTGAGTCACCTAGAAAATTGATTTTTAACATAAAATACCTCGCTACTCACAGATACAAGTTACATTTACTATTTTTTCTTGAGAAGAAACAACATGACCTTCTATCTTTTCCCCATTAACTAAAAGGGTTGGGAATTTATTTTTATGGCCTTTATTAACTACATGTATCACATATTTTGTATCGCGATATATTCTTTCAACATCCGCTTCCTTTATATGACTTGGCAATTTTGGATTAATCGATAACCCTTCATATAAAGGTTTAATTCCAAATACATATTGAGAAAGAGCAATATTCATCCATGTAGCAGTTCCAGTTAGCCAGCTAACACCAGCTTCCCCTCCACGATCTACATATGGGGCACGTATATTTGATGGATAAATATAAGGTTCTGCGCTATAGGCATCTACACCTATTTTATTAACGATATGGTGAGGCATCATATTGCCATAAACCTTATAGGCATCATCAGCCCTGTTCATCATAGAAAAAGCTATGATTGCCCAAGTATTCGCATGGCAGAAAATACCTCCGTTTTCCCCAATTCCAGGAGTAGCAAAAGATATTTCTTCTTCTCTAGTTGGATAATCTCTTACTAGAGGCGGATACTGTATGGCAAGACCATAATCAGTTAGATTATATTTTAACATTGAATCTAATATAGTATTCCCTCTTTCTTCATCGGCCACCCCGCTATAAATGGCCCAGGAATTAGAATTAATCCAATATCTAGCACATTTTTCATTCTTCCCGCCGATACGTACACCTGAATCAGTAAATGCACGTATATAATGATCATCTTCATACATATCTTCATTAAGGACACGTGCTTGGCTTTCTGCTAAAGAAGAATAATAAGAGCCATCTTCACCAATAATAGATAAGATATCCGCCATCATCTTGCAGGCTAAGACATATTGTTCAGCCACCATGACTGATTCTCCTTTGCCTTTCTTGCATACAGTATTAAGGCAATCATTCCAATCACTACCTAACATCAATGGGATTCCATGTTCCCCTATGTGATTTTTTGTATATTCAATAGAAGCTTTTAAATGTTCTAAAATAGTTCCACTACCCCCATCATAATAAGGCGCTTCATCATTTAAGAATGAAGCATCACCTTTTTCATTAATGAGTTCATAAACTGTATAAATCATCCAAAGATGGTCATCGCTGCGATCGCTAATATCGGATTTCTTATTTTCGATATGGTAATAACGGTGGGTAGTCTTTCCTTCTTTATATTGCTCGCTCATGACTTCCTTAATGCGGTTTAAGGCTAGTTCATAATCATTTAAAACAGCACTAAGTGAATCTTGGGAAGTATCACGTATTCCATAGCCACGAATAGTTCCAGTCGCATAGAAAGAAATATTACGGCACACTAAGAAATTGACATAGGCTTGGTATGGGGTCCAGACATTGACCATGCGGTCTAAATCAGGATCATTTGTTTTGACATTGAAACGGCTTCTTCTAATATCCCATTTCTTTTTCACGCCACTCTCTAATGAATTAATGTATTCAATGGATTTATATTTATGGATTACTTCGTCTTGGTTTTCTTTTTGTTCAATAGTCCCAAGAGTTATGGCAAAAGTTTCTTCTTTGTTTGCCTTTAAATCGAGGTCATAAGAGAAAGCAAAAATACCTTCGCCCCCCTTTAATTCCGTGTTAGGGCACTTCCCTAGCTCAATTGAAATAGGATTGGATAAATCTCTATAGGCACCTAAAAAGTGCTTCCTGACCCCGCAATAAGAAGAAGAAGGCAATGTTGAAGTCAAAAATACGTCTGGAGTTTCGTCTGGACGAGGTTGGCAATCTATGAAGTAATTATAGACAAGGGCATCTTCTTTTTTATTGTAATAGATATCATTAGATTGCTTTGTATAACATTGCCACTGGGCTTCGCGAATATATTCCATGTTGCCCATTTCCTTAGCAACGAATACTTGTATTTTTCTAGAGGAAAGAGAGACTATGTTTATCTTATAAATAAGGGCATTATCTTCCCCGACAAAGGCAATTAGATTAACTCTAATCCCATCTTTTTCAGCGATGAATTTTGTATAACCAAGACCATGACGAGATTCAAAGAAATCTAGTTTTTCATCAGTTGGAATAACATTAGGATTCCAAACCTTACCAGTGGATAAATCTTTTATATAGACGAATAAGCCTTGTTTATCAGTTGGTAAATTAAAGAAACCATAACGACCGATACGCCAAATGGCTGGAGATTTATACCAGCTTAAATTACCACCAGCCTGGCTAATCATTGTATAAAACACCCCGTTTGTAAGGTAATTCATCCAAGGTGTTGGCATGTCATGACGGTGAAAAACTATTTCGTTATTCGCATCATCAAATTCATAAAACGATTTTACATCATCTCTATTTTCCATAATTGCCCTCATTAATAGAAAGTTAAAACTAAGCCTTTCCGTTTTCTTAATGATAATTAAGAGAGAAAGCAAAATCTATTTAGACAAGACAAAACTAGAAATCATTTAAAAATTAATCACAAAATGTACTTCTTTGATACTCGATATAGTTTCTATCTTGAATTGGATAAAAAACTTTCTTTTGTAAACCCAACTGTAATGTTTTGTGTACCTAAAATAGCCAAAACGATATACTGCAGTATATCAAATTGACAAAAATAGGTACACAGATTATATTAAAGACATGGAACGTATTATTTATCATGGAAGCGAATTTATTATCCAAAAACCTAAAAAGGGAAAAGGGAATATCCATAATGATTATGGCCCCGGGTTTTATTGTTGTTCAAATAAAGAATTAGCCAAAGAATGGGCTGCAAGAAAAAGCGGGCATGGCTATATAAATAAATACACCATTAGAGATGATAGACTCAAAATACTAGATTTAACAAAGCCTCCCTATGACAATGTGTTATATTGGATAAGCCTTTTGATGCATAACCGTGAATTATCTAGTGATTTAAAAGATAATTACCCTAGAGAGCTTAAATATCTAGAAAATAAATACCTCATCGATATTTCTAATTTCGACATAGTTATAGGATATAGGGCGGATGATGCTTATTTTAGGTTTCCAGAAGCCTTTATAAGAAGCGAGATTACTCTAGAATCATTAAACAAAATATTTCAAGCAGGTGATTTAGGAAAACAATACGTATTGATATCAAAAAGAGCCTATGAATTGATTAATTTTATTGAATACCAGGAAGTATCTGTCTCTTCAAAAGAAGACTATTACAAAAGAAAAGGAAATGCTGACAAGGTTTTCATAGATTTACTAAACGAGGATCGTTATTCAAAAGGCACAAGATTAAGGGACTTGGTAATAGATTATGAATAATTTCGACATTAAGAAAATAAAAGAATTATTCGCTAGAATTTTTGTTTTAGGCATTCAAAATAAAATCAATTTTTTATCTTTTACTAAAGCGTTAGAGAAAAGTGAGTTTATACAAAAAATAGAAAAGAATGAATATGATGATTATTTCAACCATCCATTAGAATCAATCTTTTTCGATATTACAGGTAGAAAAATAGACAAAGACGAAAGTTATGGAATATATAATGATGCCTATTGGTGTGGTTATTCATATTTCTCGCTTTATGAGCAAACAAAAAAGCCCTTTTCTTTTATATTCTTAAAGCTCCCATTAAAGGAACTAGTAGATATGTATAATGTTTATCATGAAATGGATTTTTCTTCTTTACTAGAACAATTCAATAAATTAAATAAAGAAAAAACCATATTAAGGGCATTATGTGAAGAAAGAGGTTGCTCTATCTCTAAATTAAGTAATGAAACTAAAATAAGTAAAGCCACTTTATCTAAATATAATTCTAGTGATAATGCCTTATATAAAGGATCCTTCCAATATTTATATAAGCTTGGAGACTATTTTGATACCCCATTATCTCTATTTGCTAAAACCTTATAAGAAATTATCCTAGCGATCTTTTAAAATCAAAAGCAATCTGGTAAGCTTGACGACATGAAAGAATCGTTCTTGACCAATTATTCTAACGATACATTTTTGCAAAGACTTAGAGACTGTTTTAATAAATGTTCTTCCTTTTCCTTGACTGTAAGTTTTATTAAGGAAGCAGGACTAAGATTAATCCAAAAAGAAATAGAAAACGCCTTAAATAGAGGAATTAAAGGGCGCATAATAACTTCAACATACCAAAACTTTACCGATATCCCATCATTAAGAATATTCAAGAAATGGATGGAGACATATCCTAATTTTTCATGTCATTTAGATTTTAATTCTTTTGAAGATAATGGTTTCCATACAAAGGGATATATTTTCCAAACAAAGAATGGATATGAATTTTTAGTAGGCTCAAGCAATATAACTAGATTTGCTTTGCTAAAAAATATTGAATGGAATGTTTCTTTAACTAGGAACAAGGAAGATAAAATCATTAACGAAGCCTTGCTTGAATTTGATTCTCTCTGGAATAAAACAAATCTATTAAGCGAGGAAATAATAAAGAAATACACCACCCAGATAGAATATGCGATTGAAAGATGGGATATGGATTATGGATATAATCAAATAAAAGTAGTCCCAAACGCGATGCAAAAAGCAGCGTTAAAAGAAATTAGAAGATATCGCGACATGGGTGAAAAAAGAGCCTTGATAATAGCAGCCACTGCTTCAGGAAAGACATTTTTAGCAGCTTTTGATGCCTATAATTTCAATGCAAAACGACTACTATTTATTGTCCATAGAGATACCATCCTCAACGATGCTAAAAAGACATTTGAAAAGATATTTGGATCAACTAGGACTTATGGATTATTCACAGGGCAAGAAAAGAATCTTGATGCCGATTTTATATTCGCGACCAACACAATGATGGCAACTCATCTAGACTTATTTAAACCAAATGATTTCGATTACATAATCTTTGATGAATGCCACCACATCACCAATACCACTTACGAAAAGATACTAAATTACTTTACCCCTGCTTTCCTTTTAGGATTAACTGCCACTCCTGAAAGAATGGATAAGCAAGACGTATTTGCAATATTTAATTACGTTGTTCCTTATGAATTAAGGTTAAGAGATGCAATCAATAATGACCTAGTTGTACCTTTTAAATATTTCGCAGTCAGGGATGAGATGGTTGATTATTCTGACAAAGAGAAAATCAACTTCCTAAAGAATTATTTTCAAGATGATAACCATATACAATTCATCTCTAATCAAATCGAAGCATATAGACCGGAAGGAAAATTAAAAGCCATAGGTTTCTGTAGAAGCGTTGATCATGCTAGAGAAATGTCTCTACAAATGGATGGACTTGGCTACCATACAACTTATTTAACGGGTGAAAACAATACAGGTGAAAGGTCTAAAGCATTCGAAGATTTAGCAGATGACAATAACGATTTAGAGATAATCTTTGCAGTTGATATCCTCAATGAAGGAGTAGACCTTCCTTCGGTCAACATGGTTTTGTTTTTAAGACCAACCGAATCCCAAACCATATTCATCCAACAATTAGGAAGAGGGTTAAGAAAATATAAAGGGAAAGGCCATCTAACTGTTCTTGATTTCATTGGGAATAGTTATGATAGATCCACCCAAATCGCGCTTGGTTTAGGTTCATTATCTAGTTCAACTGTTTTAGAAAAGGCACTTCTTTCTTCTTTAGTTAGAAACGATTTTAAAGACCTAGGATTGCCCGGAGTAGAAATCCATTTTGATGAACGTTCAAAAGAAGAAATACTTAAACATATTGAAAACACGAATTTCAATACAGCATTCCGTTTAAGATCAGACTACTTTAGTTTTAAAAAATACCTAGCAGAAAAAAGATATCCTAGCCACATGGATTACCTATATAGCGATTGTGCCCCGGATTTATTAAGATTTTTGAAAGCGAAAATGAAGGGTAAAAAGAATTATTCTTATTACAACTTCTTAAGAAATATCGGGGAAGATGTCCCTTTATTTAATGAATCTGAGATTAGATTATTAGAAGTCATTTCTGATTTATTGCCGTTAACTAGAAGGGAAGAATATTTGATTATCAAACAAGTTTTAGATAACCAAATTGATTTCGATTTATTAACCAAAGAATATAAAAGAGTTAACCCATATAGTCTTAAAACTGCTGTCGATAATCTAATTTCAAGAAAAGTAATAATTAATTCAAACCCATATAAATTGAATTACGAAAAGGGAAAAGGAACTGCTTTTGAAGATTTCCTTGTTGATTTATTAGAATACGGATTAGAGAGATATGAGAATGAATTTGGTGATTTTGAAGGTCCATTCAAGATGTATGGCAATTACCAAAAAGACAAAATCATGATGGAAATCGATGAAAAGCAATATTCCTATATGCAAGGCACTAAATATGATACGAAAAATAAAATTACATATGTTTTCGTCGGATTAGAAAAGGATAAAGTGGCAAAGGGTAATTTCGATTATAAAGACAAATTCCTCTCCCCTTCTATTTTCCAATGGGAATCCGTTAATAACACGACTAAGGATAATTCAGAAGGAAAGAAACTACTTGCAACAAAGATAGTTCATTTATTTGTTAGAAAAGTTGATGACGAAGATGGAATTGTTCTCCCTTTCACTTATTTTGGAACAGGGAAATTCACTAACTGTAGAGATAGTAAAAACGATGATAAACCAACATTAATGTTTGATATAGAACTAGATCACGAAGTAGATGAAGAATATAGGTTTGATTTCCAAGTACCCGAAAAACACCTTAGTTAGATAACATAATTTATAAATCCGTTAAGGACATGTAGTTGTTTTCTATGAGTTTAAAGTATATTAGCACTTACGAAGTATTATTTTAATTTATGCAAGCTTGCTACCTGTTAAAATAACGTTATGGAAAAAGTGGCTATCAACAAAACCGATATGGATATCAACAGATTTTTAGTTATGTGCATCAAGCAATACGCCTCTGCCACAAAAGAAAGTTCGAAATCTATATATAATCTTCTGAGTAAAAAAGGCATCTTACAGGAATTAATAGATAATTACGAAGATCTACATGGCATGTCTATATATTCGATTAATGAATACATATCAAAAAGAACAGGGGACAAGTATAGCGCGGATTGTCCGAAGCCTTTACCACATGACATTTCTAAAACGATAATTGCTTATCAAACTATTGAATTGATAGCTGAAAATTATAAGTCAGGCATACAAGATGCTAGAGATAAATTCTATAATTCAGAAGTAGTCGATTTATTAGATGATGACGAAACCGGCCTCTATGGTCAGTCTGCATTATATTTGCTTTCTTTATACGAAATGAAAACAGGGGTAACACATAAATAACTTATTATGTTAATCCGTTTTGGTTTAACTAATAAATTTTAAGAGAAAACAATAAATCTTTCTTCGATGCGACATATGCAAAAAAATGATATTTAAGTTGATAGCTAATTTGTTCTCTTTTAATTTTGCAAGTTTTTTATACCTTTTAGGGTATAATATCACTAAAACGATTGTATTATATACCCTTTAAGGTATAATAAGTATAAATAATATGGATTTTATATCTTAACGGGTATAAATTGAGGTAAAAATATGAATCCAATAGCTGCGTTTATAAAAAAGAAAAGAAGAGAAGCCGGGCTTACCCAAGAAGAATTTGCTATGCGATCTGGTTTAGGTCTTCGTTTTATACGTGATTTAGAACAAGGAAAATCCACAGTCAGGATGGATAAAGTCAACGCAGCCCTTGCGATGTTTGGGATGGAAGCAGGTCCTATTAGAAAGGAAAATAAGCAATGAGCGAACTAAGGAAAGCACATGTCTATGTAGACGATGTTTATGCAGGAATGCTTTTAGAAACCGACAATGGTTATTCATTTTCCTATGACGAAGCATATCTTTCTTCAGAAAACCCCTTACCGGTATCATTAACTTTACCATTAAGAAAAGAACCATATGAATCAGAGACACTATTTCCGTTTTTTGATGGAATTATCCCAGAGGGGTGGCTATTAAATCTAGTAAGCAACAATTGGAAAATTAACCCAAAAGACCGCTTTGGTTTATTGCTTGTAGCCTGCAAAGATACAATCGGGAATGTAACTATAAAGGAGAAAGTTTTATGAAGTGCCTTTGTTGTGGCAAAGAACTAAACCCAAGCAACGCCTCTTGTTGGCATGCAAGTTGCATTAAGCACTTTTTTGGAACAGCCACTATTCCCCAAATTGAAATAGATGAAGAAACCCTCAAAAAAATAGCGAAACAAAATATTGAAGACGGAATAACTATACCTGGCGTACAGAAAAAGTTATCCCTACACTTAAGTTTAGATAATTCCAAACCACGCCTTACTTTAATTGATTATCCATCTGGATTTATTCTTAAACCCCAGGTAGATGACTTTACCCATTTGCCAGAAGCAGAGCAACTAGTTATGTCTATGGCAGATATTACCGGTATACATGCTGTTCCCCATGCATTAATTAAAGAGAGAGATCAATTTGCATACATAACAAAAAGAATTGATAGAAAAATAAAAAATAACAAAGTAGAGAAAATAGCCATGGAGGACTTTTGCCAGTTAAGTCTCCGTTTAACCGAAGACAAATACAAAGGTTCTTATGAAAAAGTAGCTAAAATAATCGATAAATATTCATGCCAAGTTGGCTTAGATTTATCAGAACTATTCTTGCGACTAGTATTTTGCTTTGCAACAGGTAATTCAGACATGCATCTAAAAAACTTCTCATTAATAAAATCAATTGATGGGTATGTCCTTTCTAGAGCTTACGATTTGCTCCCTGTTAATTTAATAATGCCAGAGGATAAGGAAGAATTCGCATTAACAATGAACGGAAAAAAGATGCACATTAGAAAGAAAGACTTCTTTGAATTTGCATCCAACATAGGAATAGCCTTAACTTCTGCTAAAAAAATGATAAATAAAGTAGTTTCATTAAAACCAAAGTACATTGAAATGATTAATGATTCCTATTTATTCGAGGATGAAAAGAAAAGGTTTGTAGAACTAATTAATCAACGTCTAGATGTTTTAAAATAAAGAGTATCGCTGCTTCATTATTATTTCTAAAATTTCACAAAATTCGCTTATTTTCTTAGTTTTTATAATAAAAATAACTAATTATTGAGAAAATTTCTCAAATTTTTATAGTTTGTGATATAATGCCTATGCAAGGGAAGAAAAAATATGCTTTTACAATTCAATTTCAGTAATTTTGGTCCTTTTAAAGATGGAGCCTCATTAAATCTTGAGGCAACTTCATATTCAGAATACAAAGAGCATATCAGAAAAATAGGAGATAAAAAGGTTTTGCCAGTTGGGGTTATTTTCGGGGCAAACGCAAGTGGAAAATCATTCGTTTATAAAGCGTTTTATTATATGCGTTACATGGTTTGCGCTTCGATGAATTTTGATCCAAATATAAATAAGGACGATAAATTTTCTTTCCCTGAGTCAATTCCATTTAAACTCGATAATGCAAGTCTTTTGAAACCATCTATTTTTGAAGTAGTTATTGCAGAGGAAGAAGAGGGAAAAGACATTACTTATCAATATGGGTTTTCAGTTTTAAATAGAAAAATTGAATCTGAATGGCTATATCGTCTCCCAAAAAACGAGAATTCAAAGCCAAAAGAATTGCTAAAGCGCGAAGTTGACAAAGTTACAGTCTCCGTTCCAAAGTTAAACAATGCCATAAAAAGCACTTTAGAAACCTCAACACAATCACAAACCTTGGTTCTATCTTTGGCGGCTAAATTAAATGTAGAACCGTTTTATTCGATTCTAGAATTCTTTGCGCTTTCAGAAGTTGATGACTTTGCCAATTTGTTTGAAATAATCTATAAGGACCACACACTTCCATCTGGAATCATCGAAAACGAAAACATACGCAAAGACTGCGTTTCCTTTTTGCAAACGTTTGAACCATCAATTAAAAATCTAACGATTGAGGAAATACTTTCCAATCAAGACGGTTCTAAAAAATATAGGGTATTTACCACGCACACAAAAAAAGATGACTCAGAAATACAATTCCAAATGGAAGACGAATCGGCAGGAACACAAAAGATGTTCCTTCTATATAACGACTTACGACAAATCATATCTTCTGGAAAAGTTCTTTTTGTAGATGAGTTGAACGCAAGACTTCACCCACTGCTTTTAAGAAACCTTCTTCTTTTATTTATAAGTAAAGAGCAAAACCCAAACAACGCACAGCTGATTTTCACTTGTCACGAACCTTGGATTTTACGTTCTAAGACATTACGTAGGGATGAAATTTATTTTGTAAACAAACAAAGCTCAACAGGAGAAGCTTCTCTTTATTCTTTGGCAGAATTTGTTGATGAAAACGGTGTAAAAATACGCTCTGATGAAGATTTTGAAAAAAACTATCTGCTAGGGAAATATGGAGGCGTTCCATCTTCTGATTCTTTAATCTTCTCTTTTAATAAGACGAACAATTAGTGGAAAATCAATCCGCCTTATTTCATCGCGAAGAAAAAGAAGAAAACGAAAACTGAGATTAATTTATCTAGGATTGAATATCACTTATTTTCACCAATGGGTTCACTCTTTTGGTAATTGATATGTTTGGTTTCCCATTTCTTTAGTTTGATTCCGAGCCAGAAAGCATAAATACCAAAAGTAATGACACTTAGTAATAACCATAATAAATAACGACCGATTAATTGGAGACCATTTCCATTGAAGGAAAGCCTTCTGCCTAATATTACCTTGTGTTTCATTTTCCATTTCATCTTTAAACACATAGAGAATGGAACAGCAATTCCTAAAGTAAATACGTTCATTAAGAAAGTAAGGATATTCCACCCAATTAATTGGAGTAACTTGCCATCGAAATAGCTTTCACCGAGTATATCGTGGCTTGCTTGATATTCTTGCAGTTCCTTACATAGACGCTCAACTTCTCCTACATCATGTTTAGTAGTAGCGTATTTTATTTCATCTTTAAGTTTTTCTACATGTCCTACAATTTCAAGAGGTACGTCATATGTATGGCTTGCAATCCACTTCTCCATCTTAATTGGAAGGAAGAATAAATAGATACCTAAAGTAACAATAGATAATAACCACCAGATGATATATTTGACAAATAATCCTCCACCAGTCCCGGTAAAGATTAGACGTCTAGAATTGATGACTGTATGTTTTGCTTCCCATTTCTTGATAAAGCAAACTGCCCAAGGGTAAGCAATTCCAAAGCTAACAACAGTCAATATATTGCCAAGGATCTTCCAACCGATAAGCTGCAATAACCCTCCATCGAAATAGCTAGCCTTCTCTAGACCGTGTTCTTTTTCGTAAGTTTTAATCTTAACTTCTAATTCTTTAGCCTTTTCATAGTTTTTATTATTGATGGCCACATTAAATTCTTTGTTAAGAGAATCATATTCCTTTTCAAGAATCCTCTCTTGCTTGGCTTCTTCTTTATATTTCGCTCTTCTTTCTTTGGCTTCTTTTATCTTTTGTTCTTGCTTATCCATAGCCTCAACTTCATTTTTGGATAAAGGCCTAATAAGCGCGTAGGCATCTATAATAAGTAAGAGGGAACATATTAACGGGATAACTATATAAGTTATAGGAGAACAATTTCCATATGGATTATAGATTTCCCCGAAAGCGCCGGCCATAAATGGAAGTGTATAAGATAAATAAATCGTAAGAAAGGCAGAGAAATAAGATAAACCCAATGTAGAAGAAATAACAATTGATTTAATCTTTTCCTTCTTAATTAAAATATAAGAAAGAATTGTTACAAGTAATAAAATTCCTAATATTGATTCAATAATGATTGTAGACCCGTAAATCGGTGTATAACCGCCATAAAGTAATTTAGCAGCAGCAAAAGCAGCAACTAAAACGATAGCGAATATAGAATAAATGAAATAGTTCTTTAATTTCTTCTTATAACTTATTGTTCCTAAAATAGAAACTACAACCATTCCAATGCAGCATAAATAGCAAATGAACATGAACATTGCATAAGAATCGCCGTAAAGACGTAGCTTACTAACAAACAGGAAATGAATAATGATTGCAAGCAAAGGAAGCACATAGAAGGCTCTACGCCAAATGAATTTACTTTCTCTAGCTTGCTTCCTATCTATAGCCTTTTGCTTTTTGATATCTGCATTTTCTAAAGCAATCTTCTTATTTTCTTCGGCTTTAGCAGTTGCTAACTCTTGTTTTTCTAAAGCAGCCCTAGCCTTTTCGGCCTTATTCTTTTCATCTTGAATGCGTTTCTCTTCGGCTAGTTTCTCATTCTTGATACGTCTTTCTTCAGCTAGTCTTTCGTTTTCAATACGTCTTTCTTCAGCTAGCCTTTCATTTTCAATACGTCTTGCTTCAGCCTTTTCTGTCCTATAGGCAACTAAGTAGGCTTTTCTAGCCTTTTTAATAGGCTTTCCATTAACATAGGTGACAATTAAGAAACCAATGCTGGAAAATAAAGCAATTAACGAACTTGCTAATATTAGAATCATCCCCATTTCAATAGGAGTAAAGATATCTCCATTAGATGTTATGGCTTCAACAGCTACTGAACCAAATAAAGGCAAACAGCAAATTAAGGCAACCCACCCTTCAATTAATGATCTAGAACGAATCTTATAGTCTTTCTTCATCTTAATCGTGGCTAACTGGGCAATAAGGATAAATAAAGCGGCCCCTCCAGCAAAGATGAAACCTGCCTGGCTAGTATTCATCATAAAGAAAAGGAATTGGTTAGAAGAAGAAACATGAAATGATTTATTACCTATATCAAGAGTAATTATTTCATGCCCTTGTTTTACTTCATAGCTACCTATATATGAAGAAGGGTCTCCTTCGACTGAAAAGGAGAATTCCTTTCCATCATTAGTAGGGACTGTTACATCAATCTTGCCGTCTTTATTAATCCTTAAGTTAAATGGAGATTCAACATAAGAGACTAATTGGTTCTCAGCTCTTACATAATCATATTTTTGATTATAAACATCGCCTCTATATAACTGAAAATATAGTTCTAGGTTTGTTTCGTAGATGCATAAATAACCATATTCGCCAGCAGAAGGAACACCATATGTATAAGATTCTAATAATCCTTCTTTAGCAGAACTAACATCTCCCTTATTTAGATTCGCAGTAATTACATAACTTTCATAGATATCGCTCCAAAGCGAAACCTTCATTTGGTCAGCGCTAGGCAAATATTCTATTTTGTTTTTAGAATATTGGTTTTGTTTTGTTACAACTCCGTTTTCATAAAAAACAAGTTGATCCGCAGAAAAAGAAATGCTGTTCCCGATTTCATTTGAGTATTGGATTACCGGGGTTAAAAATAAACCGGCGCATATCCCAAATATTAAAAATAATAGCCAAGAAAATATATTGATCTTCTTTGCTTTGTCATTATTAAAAGTCTCTTCCATGAGGCTCTCCTCCATATAGATATAAGGATTATATAGATAGAAGTGCTAATAAAGTGCCAACAAAAATAAGAAAAATACCCTATTTTCATAATTTTTTACTGCTTTATAATAAAAATCCGTTAAGATAGAAACATGTCTAGTAAAAGATTAGGGATAATTTTGTCATCAATCATTACTTTCTTAATGGTTTTTAGCGTCGGCATTTGTTGCTTCTTCCTAATAAAAAGCGATGACAACATGAATTCAAAGCAAGGCATTCCAGATATGGTTGGGACTAGCCTTAACTTTGAAGGTTATGAAATAGAAAATAGATATGTAAAGCAGCATATGAAAGGGGAATATGAATTCTTCTATAACAAATGGATTATTGAAGATAATTATGAAGGTAGTCCCGATGCTTTAGTAAATGTTCCCCATCATTATAAAGACACGATTATAAACGGAAATAGACTCGATAATACCGGTTTTTCTTCATATAGGATGTATGTAAAAGGATTAAAAAGAGGAACCAAGATCTGGCTAATGAACAATAATTTTATCGGGGGATTCTATGCCTATATAAATAAAGAGCTTGTATTGAAATATGGTTCCCATAATAAAACTGGGAATGCCACTAGTAATGGAGGGGACGACTTGACTTTGACTTATGTAGTTAAAGATGAATCCCCAATCGAAATCGTATTTGAAGTATCTAGTTCTAACCAAGGAGGATTAACTAGTCCAGCTAGACTTTGTGTTTCAACTTTAGAATCAAAACCAACTTCTCCAAACCTAACAAATAACATCGGTTTTGTTACTTTAGGAGTCATATTTTCCTTATTCATATTTTCTTTTGTAATTAATCTAAGTATTAAAAGAAAAGAATTCTCCTTTAGCATCCTTATGTTCCCGATAATCCTGATAACCACATTTTCAGTCGGGGTATATTGGAGATTATTAACTTTCCTAAAAACAAATCATTTTAACTATACCCTTGAGTTTAACCTTATCTCTTATACCTTACTTATATTTGCCCTTTTCTATCATCTAGTTAAGACAAAGAAAATCGATTTCTCTATCATACATCTATCATTTTTAATCCTTTCCAGTGTGACAAGCATCATTTTGTTTTATGTATTAATGGGTACCTTTTATCAAATAATACCGATGATGTTAATCGTTCTTAGCCTTTTGTCTTTCGCTCCACTTCTAGCTAAAGATATCAAGGAAAAGAAAGTAAATATCGTTTATTTGTTATTTATTTCTTCTTTAACAATATTTGCAACATGCACATTCTTCGATTTAGAAAACATGATGTTAGCGGGTCTAGAGCAATCTACTTCCTATATCCTTTTCCCTCTTATTATCTGCGTGATTGTCTTATATCGATTAGCAACTCTAGATAAAGACAAGAAACTTATACATGCCTTAGAGATAGAAAAGAAACAAAGCCAAATAAAAGCAGATGCCTTAAAATCCCAGATAAAACCTCATTTCATATTCAATTGCTTATCTGCCATACAGGCTACATATAAAAAAGATCCTCAAAAAGGAGAGAAATTATTAACAGACTTTTCTATCCACCTAAGAAATAATGTAGATGCCTCTACTTATGATACGATTCCTTTTTCACGTGAATTATCTAATATCCTTAACTATATAGAATTAGAAAATGCAAGAAAGAACAAGAAAGTAGATGTATTGCTTGATATAGGTGATTTTGAATTTGATTTGCCAATGCTTTGCTTACAACCTTTTGTAGAAAACGCCTTCAAATATTCTAAAGTCGAAAATAAAGAAAACGGCTATATCCAAATAAAGACATATAAAGACAAGAAGAATTACAATGTTCTAATTTCAGATAACGGGATTGGCTTTGATAAATCAAAAATAAAACCTAATTCAGTCGGAATTAAAAATGCGAAAGAAAGACTAGAGTTAATTAGCAAGGCAAAGGTAAAAATCGAATCTAAAATCGGAAAAGGTACAAACGTCATTGTTTCTTTTCCTATAAATAAGAAGGAGAAAATAGATGCAGATAGTAGTTGTTGATGATGAAAAAGAATCATTATATATGTTTTCATCACATGTCATTGATAAGGCAAATATCCAAATGCAGCTGTTTCAAAAAGATTATCAAGCTGCCTTGGATTATATAAGGACTCACGATGTCTATGCAGCGTTTTTAGATATAGTCATGCCCGATATGAACGGGATAGTTTTTGCTTTGAAGATAATTAAGTTAAAGCCTAATATCAAAATCATATTCATAACTGGATATTTCCAAAATATCGAAGAGATTAAATCAAAATTGAAGGATAACCTATTTGCATTTTGTTATAAGCCTTATAAAAAGGAAACAATGGATAGCATCCTTGTAAAACTATTAGAAAAAGATAAGGCTAAAATATATTTCCAGACATTCTCCCATTTTGATTGCTATGTCAATGATGTCTTGCTTGATTTTGACCGTGCGAAAGCAAAAGAATTACTAGCATTGCTTGTTTATAGAAGAGGTGGCGAAGTTTTAATGGAAGAAGCCATAACCCAATTATGGCCAGAAAAAGATCCTAAATATTCCAAAAAGCTATATAGGGATGCCTTATGTAGGTTACGTCTAGCCTTAAGGAAATTTGATATAGAACATATCCTAAATGCAAAAAGAGGAAGGATAAGTTTAAATACTAAATGGTGTTCCTCCGATTATTGGGATTATCTAGATGGCAAGAACAATTCGTTCCATGGAGAATTCCTTCGTCCTTATGAATGGAGTTGTGATGAAGAAAATTATCTTTTAAGCATGGCAAAATAAATACAATTAGCTGGAAACAAATAAGGGTATAATCGTATTAACAAATAACATCCTTGCGAATTTTGTTAACTTTTAATACAATGGTTTCATGGATACCATATTTGATTTAATACATAGGCAAAATGAACTCCCGAAAGGGAATATCTATAAGAAAGTAATTAAAAATAATACCTATTTTTATCATCAATATAGGGAAAACGGGAAGAATTATTCTATTAAATTAAATAATGATGAAATCGCGCCATTAAAAGCACAAATAGAAGAAAGGAAAGTAATAGAAAAGAATATAAAAGCATTACTAAAAAACGGGAATAGGGAAATTGAATTATCCACGTTTGCAAAAGAATATACTGGTTATGTAATGTCAGGAAATACCGTTGTTGCTGAATTTAATAAAGGAGTATTAGTCCCCCCTACTCATAAACTTTGTCCCTTAGTGATAAAAAGAACTAATTCTATCTATGAATTCTTAAAAAGCAGATCTATAGATAGCGGAAGAACAAACTCTAGATTGCTTAGAAAAGTATTAAACATAAATGTAAAAGACGATACGTTGGTATCTCTATGTTCTTATGCCGCTTCTATTAGCGATAATTACTGGTTCAAGCCAAAACATAGCAAACTTAAATATGAAGATATCTCATTTAATAATGACATCTTTTTCGATACCGCTTTAAAAGGGGTAATAACCATTTATCCTAAAAAGCTAATCCTAACCCCCGAATTAACTACAAATGGAAGCTATGAAAAGGGATGGAGAAATATAGATGGAAATTGGTGGTTATATAAGGTCGGGACAGCAAACGAAAGATATTCTGAAGTATTTTATTCACGCTTGTTTGAAAAGCTAAACCTGCCAACCGCCCATTATGAAATTGATGGAAATTACATAAGAACTGCTAATTTTGCTAAAGGGGTAAATTTTGAACCGATGGTATCCTTGGTTGGGGATAACGAAGATGTTGAATATATTTATGACGCCCTTAATAAAATCAATCATCAAATTGCCTTGGATTATCTTAAGTTAATTACTTTTGATGTAGTCTTAAATAATGTTGATAGGCATAATGAAAACTGCGGAATACTTAGAGACAAAGAAACTGGAGAAATAATATCACTCGCGCCTAATTACGACGATAATCTTTCATTAATCAGCAGGAACACCACTTTAATCGCGACAGAGCAAGAAGGATTCTTAAGTCTATTCCTTAAAACAATAAGAAAATCCAAAAAGATAAAAGAGGGGTTAAAAGAAATCGAATTCCCTATTATTACTTCAAATTTATTAAGATCTATACATGAAGAAATCGGACTAGAAATAGAGGTTGACTTCGAAGCAATCGAAAGATACATAATGTTTAGATATGAAACCGTAATAAAAGCAATTAACAAATAACATCCTTGCGAATTTTGTTAACTTTTTACAAATGTCTTCGGTGCCTGATTTCAACAAAGCCGGTTATTATTCAATTCATTTATTTATCTATAACATTTAAAATATTCACATGAAAACAATTGCAATAAATATCCCTTCTAATTTAACTAAAGTCGAAGACGTCATAACTGCTATAAAAGTCTATGGTCATAAGAATGCCAAGTATCATCTTTCTGTTTACGGGAAAGAAGAATTATTAATAACCTTGGAAGGAGTCGAAGGAATAGCTATAAATAAAGGGGTATTCAATCATTTATCTAATTTCCTTAACGATAAAGAAGTAATTGGTTTGGTAGATTTTGAATCTAAAAATGAGCTAATCTCTACCTATAAAAATCCAATTAGCTTTGCTTATCTTTTTAACGGGATTGATAAAACTAGGCAAACAATATTCCTTCTTTTGCCTTCATTAGAAAAAGAAATTGTAATTTCTGCGATTAATAACTGCCTTTCATATCTAAAAAGAATAAATATGGAAGTTATATCCACTCCAAAAATTGGTTATCTAAACCTAAATAGAGGCAACCCATTAGCTAATTTAAAAGAATTTGATATAGAAAATGTTTCCTTTTTAGATGTTTTAGAAGGCAAGGAAAATATAATCCTAAGCCTAGAAAAAGAAGGAAGCTATTTTCTAGAGGGAATAAATGCCACATCAACATTTATATCTAGACAAGATAATAAAAGAGTAAATGAATCCAAAAATCCTTTTACACGCCTATTTGTAAAAAAAGATAGAAATGAATTATTAATCTCAACATCTGCATTAGTAATTGGATTAGATAAGCCGTTAATTAATCTTCCGTTAAATGCTTCCTATGGCCAGACTTTCGATGCAATAACTGGAATTGAAAAAATAGATGAGGCCAAATAATGAATTTCTTAATCGAGGGAAATAATTTACCCCCTTCTTTTCTAGAAGTCATAAAAGTAAATTCATTAAAAGGTGATAAACATTTCTATTTCAAGGAAATGCCCACTACCATTGTCGCTAACGAAAATATTTCTCTTTATAAAAAAGAAAAGGATTTTATAAAGATTACATTTTGTGATGATCCTTTGTCTAATTTCGAGCAGTCATCAGTCCCAATTCTTTTATTAAAAGATACTTTTTCTTTCTTATATGGAAACCATAGATCAATTAAAAAACAATTGACCCCTGTATTAAATAAAACGAAATTGGAAGTGAATTCTAACGATGATTTATCTTTGATTCTATTAGGTCAATATAACGAATATGTCTTTGCTAATCCAGATGATTTTAAAACAAAGATGTCATTATTTTTCTCTTTTCTAGATTCATTAGACAAGCTAGAAGAAAAGAAGCAAAAAGACAATGGGGTCAAGAATTATTTCCTTAGGATGTTTATTAAAACTAGCGTTTCTAGAAAGCGTTTCAATAAAGAAAACTATTTCCTCAATGCCTTGATTGATATAAAAAATAATCCCATTATCTATCTTTCTAGTAATGGGGATTATAAATATTTTGATAAATTACTAAATCTATTAAGCGTGAACTAATCCAAAATAGACTAGAAGCACGACTAATGTAGCTTGCCATATGGTATGAATAATACCAAATATCAAATAACGTCTTTTATGTCCTAAATCCTCTATACGTATCTCAGTAATCATATATGTTAGAAGCAAGATTGGTCCACCGAAAAATATGGCAGTCAATATAGGTGCTAGGTCATTTATCTTGCCACTAGTTTGACCACGTAAGTATTTTGCATACGCTAAAGCAACCGTATAGGTGCAGATAAAACCAATAATAATTAAAGTAAAGAAAGTATAGATATTCATGTGTTTAGAAAAGGGGAGGAAGCCCTCCCCTTAATGATACATTATTTTATTATTTCTTCTTAAGGAATTTAGCGCAGTCAAATGTAACAGCAACAAGGATGATGATGCCTTTGACGAATAACTGAGCATTAGAATCACCGATTCCAATATATGGAAGGATGAAAGAGATTGCCTGGAACAACAAGGTCCCGATGACAACGCCATGGATTGTACCAACGCCGCCACTAAATGAGACGCCACCGACAACGCAAGCTGCAATAGCATCAGATTCCATACCAGTACCGTTCTGTGCCTTAACAGAAGTCGAATAGATACCGAATATTGATGATCCTAATCCATAAAGGATACCAGCCATCAAGAAGACGCCCATGGTTGTCCAGAATACGCTGATTCCAGAAACAGCAGCAGCTTCAGGATTTCCACCTACTGCAAACATATTCTTACCGAACTTCGTCTTATTCCAGATAAACCACATTACGATAATTAATACAATCGCATAGATAATCATAATTGGGAATGTGCCGTTTATCCTACCAGTCAAATTGGTGATTAAGTCATTGTTTGGCATGCCGGTGAATCCATTTTCAGTCAATAAGACCATGCCACCGAAGATGATGAGTTGGTTAGCTAAGGTTGAGATGAATGGATGCATCTTGAATTTAGCAGTGAAAAAACCAGCTAAGCAAGAGAAGAAAGTACAGGCAACAGTTGAGCATAAGAATCCAAGGATTACCCTAAACCAAAGTGGAATAGCAGAGAAATCCATTGTCTGTCCTAAGAATTTGATGTCAGGTATACCGCTAGTTGTGCAGAACATAACAGTCAATACGCCACCCATACCGATCATTCTGCCAACAGAAAGGTCGGTACCGGCTAAGACAATTAATCCCGCTACACCTAACGAGAAGAATAAACGAGGAGAGCTTTGTTCGACAATAGAAACAATTACGCTCCACTTGAATAGGAATGCCCCATCATTAGCGACTGCATAACCAATGGTTAAGAAGATGATTGCTAAGACAATGACAACATATAGACCGTTATTGAAGATAAAGTCACGCATATTGAATTTGTAGACTTTCTCTTCGAATTTTTCCAAGAAATATTCTTGGATTGGGCGACGTTTGCCACTAGCATTTTTGATTGCACTGCTACGTTCTTGGAACATTTGATGCTTGGCATCTTTGTTCTCGGTAACTTTGTTGTTATAAGCTTCTTTGGCTTCTTCAACAGAGAGCATATAAGCCTTTTTAGCGGCGATTAGGTTGCTTCTAGCTTCTTCTTTTTCTTCTTTAGTAGAAGCAGCAACTGAATCGGCTTTAATTTCAGCAAGCTTAGCTTTATAGGTGGTCTTTGCTTCCTCAATTAATTTATTACGGGTAAGTTTAGCTTCTTCTTTTTCTTTCTTATTAGAAGCTGCCTTTTCCTTTAACATGGCCCCATATTGAGAAGAAACTAATTGATAGAATTCTTTTCTTTCTCTTTTGAGTTCTTCCTTATTTGTCAAGGCAACTTTCTTTGCCTCTTCAATCAAGGCCTTATCTTTTATAATGATGTCTTCTTTAGCTTCCTTTGGGATTTGATGGTTGCTTTTAACGCTGCGGATTTCACGATGTAAATCGGCAATGCGCTTTTCACCAAGCTTAGTTAAGGCATCTATGCGTTTTTGACGTATTTCCATTTCTTTCGCTAATTCTTCTTTTGGAAGTATCGCGACTACTTTTTGTTCCATCTTCTTTCTCCTTATAAATATTTCGCACTCAATTTGAGCAATTCTTCCTGGTTAGTTTCTTTTGTTTCCACAATTCCGCTAAGGTTATAGTTGCTCATGACGGCAATACGATTTGTAATGCCAAGAATTTCAGGCATTTCGCTAGAAACAACGATACATGTCTTACCTTGCTTGGCTAGGTTGATGATCAATTGGTATATTTCATATTTAGCACCGACGTCGATACCACGTGTCGGTTCATCAAGAAGGAGAAGGTCTGGAGATGTTTCAAGCCATTTTCCGATGATGACTTTCTGTTGGTTTCCACCACTAAGAGCCATGATGTTATCATCAGCCCCCATGCAGCGTGTATGCATCAATTTGATTTCTTCTTCAGTCGATTCTTTCATCTTAGAATCGCTTAGTGCAATCCCATGGATGAATTTATCCAAACTAGAGATACATGTGTTGAAGGTAAGGTTCATCTTTGGGAAGATACCAGAGGTCTTTCTTTCTTCGGTAAGATAGGCAAAGTTATAATTAATCGCATCCCAAGGACCTTTGAAGTTAAGTGGCTTTCCTTTATAGATAATCTCACCACTTCTAACGGTCCTTAATCCGAAAATCGTTTCAAGCAATTCGGTTCTGCCAGCCCCAACTAATCCATAAATACCAAATATTTCACCTTTTCTTACTTTAAAGGAGATGTTATTTAGTTTTGGAGCATAACGGGTGCAAAGATCTTTTAATTCGAATATGACTTCACCTGGGGTGTTATCGACTTTTGGGAAACGTTGGCTCAATGAACGCCCAACCATGGCGGCGACTAACTCTTCCATACAAGTTTCCTTAGTTGATTTAGTCATAATCATATTTCCATCACGGAGAACGCTGACTTCATCGCAAATCTCAAATATTTCATCCATTTTATGGGAAATATAGACAAACGAGACGCCTTTTTCTCTTAATGAGGAAACAATTGAGAACAACTTTCTTACTTCTCTTTCAGTTAAAGAAGAAGTTGGTTCATCTAATACGATTACCTTGGCGTTATAGCTTACTGCCTTAGCGATTTCAACCATCTGTCTTTCGCTAACGCTCATTTTTCTCATTATAGTTTTTGGATTGATATCCATCTTCAAACGTGCAAAAAGTTCTTTGGCAGATCTTAGCATTTCGGCTTCATCGACCAAGCCAAATTTTGTTGGATACCTTCCTAAGAAGAGGTTATCGAGAATAGTACGGTCAAGGCATTGATTTAGTTCTTGGTGAACCATGGCCACGCCATTTTCGAGAGCGTCTTTAGGATCTTTGAAGTTGATATGTTTCCCATCGAGGACAATATCGCCTTCATCCATACTATAAATGCCGAAAAGACACTTCATCATCGTGGACTTTCCAGCACCATTTTCACCCATTAAGCCAAGGACTGTACCCTTTTTGACTTCAAGATTAATGTCATGAAGGACTTTGTTTTTGCCAAAGCTTTTGGAGAGATGGTGTATTTCTAATATGTTAGTAGTTTCTTCCATATGACCTCCTAAAAGAAGCGAGCGCCCAAATTCTATTTAGACGCTCGCCCCATACTTACAAATAAATTGTTATTTCTTCATGTTAGCATCGAACCAGTCGGTGATAACTTTTCCTTGGACTTCGCCTTGTCCGGTGGAACCAGTTCCAACGAAGTAGACATTGTCAAGGTTGGCAGCTGCTAGATTAGCAACATCAGAACCAGTCTTTGGTTGACGGTTGAAGAAGACAGTTGGTTTGCCTTTCTTGGTGCAAGCACCAGTTCCATCAAATTCGAATCCAGCAATCTTTAGATATTCTTGCCAGGTTGAATGTTCTGGGATATTAAAGGCATAGGCATCAAAGGAGTCACTTTGATTGGCGTTCTTGACGGATTCAAGCATCTTGGAATTATCATTTTCGCCTTTTAATTCCTTATAAGATCCACCTAAAGCAGTGACATAATGTGGAAGGTCTTTGGCATAGGTTTCGCCGATGAAGTTATCTTTGGCGTCATATAGGCAATATAGGACCTTCTTTCCAGAGAGTAATCCAGTTGCGGTTGGAGTTACATAGCTTCCTGGAGCATATTGATTAGCATTAGCAGCAGTAACAGCGGCTAACTTGGTTTGAACAATATGGTCAGCAACGCCATCTTTATTTAATTCAGCGTTTCCATTATATCCTTCGGTGATGTCGGTCTTACCGGCGATTAAGTTGCCAAGTACTAAGGCGGTAGCATAGGCTTGGTCAGTTCCGTTTTGGGAAACAGATCCAGCTAATGTTCCTTCAATGATCATGTTGCAGGCAGTCTTTAAAGCGTCAAATCCAACGATTGGGGTCTTCTTTTGAAGGGTTTGGACAGAGCTAGCAGCAATGGCCATACCATCGTTATTAGAAACGACAAAGTCAATCTTGTCACCATGCTTGGTTACCCAGGTTTCCATTAAGACTTTGGCTTGGGTGTCGCTCCAAGAAGCACCAGATCCATCTTTGGAAGTGGTCTTTTCGAGCATTTTGGCTTTTAATCCATACTTAGCAGCGACTGCATCCATAGCAGCAATGCAGCCTTTGGTACGGTCTTCGGCTTCTGGATTGCCATCTTCTCCAACGAGAACGACATAGCCGATTTCGCCATCAGCAACGTGAGTGGCTAAATCATATTCGGTTGAGGTGTTGCCGCAAGAAGCGAGTAGGCTCATGCTAGCAAGAGCAAATAATGGAATTAAATGTTTTTTCATGTTTTCCTCCTTTAATCCCTAATTGTGGCGGCACTTCAACAAGAACGTCACCGCCCTTTATTGCTCATATTTTGTCTAGAAAGCGCTTTCAAAAGAATGGAAAAAACTCTAAAAAATTTAGAATAAAATACTATCTTAGACTAACAAAAACCTAGTTATTCCTAGTTATTTTAGTGCCTTTTACATAGTAAAAATTATCGTTTATCTTGATTTCTTCTCCATAAACAGGAAGAGGAGTATTTTCAACTATATTCAAATAGATATCGGATAAAATCTTGGCTTGGTTATAAGCATCATTAAGTACAGTTCCTAATAAATATCCGTCCTTAACTGCTTGCTTTCCAGTCTCTGTTCCATCTACTCCTAATATAGGGAAGAATTGATCAATAAAAGGAATATTTACATCCATTTTTTCCTTTAGATATTCAACCGCGCCTAAAGCCATTTCATCGTTATTGCATAACAAGAGTTCTACATTCTCGCCGTTAAGATATATCTTTTTCATTTCTTCATAGGCAAGGCTTTTTTCCCAATCGCAATAACTAACATTAATCAAGTCAACTTCAAATCCTATTGTCCTAAGTTTTTCTAAAGCGTATTTACTTCTATTCTCGGCATCTTGATGGGAAAGTTCTCCTCTAAATAAGGCGACCTGTAATTTGCCATCATTATTCTTATCAAATCTAGATGAAGGGAAATTAGATGCCTCCCCAAAATAAGTAGAAGCAATCTCAGATTGGGCTTCACCTTGATAAGTGCTATCAGCACCTACATAATATATATTTTCTTTAGCCCAGCTATTCTTCGTGCAGTCTTCTTTAAGGGGTTCCCTATTGATAAATAATACAGGGGTATCTTCTTTTTCGGCTTTTTCAATAATCATAGATGCACTTAATCTATCTACGACATTAATGATTAAGGGGTTCTTTGGATTTGATTCCAATTCTTTCCCTATCTGGGTATTTTGGGTACTTTGTTTCCTTGAAGCGTTATATGTAGTGACTTCATATCCTTTTTCCTTTAAGGCCAAAGAGAATTCATCTTTTAAAGAAGACATGAAATTATCATTTAAGTCATAAATGAAGAAACATGGGTTTACTCTAGCTTCGCCGCAAGAAAGCAAAAGAAGAGGTAAGAATATTAAATTAGTTTTATTTTTCACGTTCCCCTCCTTCTGGGATTATTAAGGTAATTGTCGTACCTATATCCAAAGCACTTTCGATCTTCATATCGGCTTTATTCCCGTAATAGACACGTAGACGCATATAGACATTCTTCAATCCAACTCCTTTAGAAGAAGATTCATCTTTTAACGAATTCTCTAAAGCGAGGCGGGTTTCTTCTATCATTCCATATCCATTATCGGAAATAGATAGATACACGTATCCATTATTTTTATATCCTTTGACTTTTATTAACCCCACTTCCCCTTCTTTTAAGCCATGATTAATGGAATTCTCGATTATAGGTTGGAGGACTAATTTAACTATATCCATATCAAGAATATCTTCACTTACATCAAAACTATAATCGAAAGCATCCCCAAACCTAAGTTTCTGGATTAATAGATAATTCTTCGCATGTTCTATTTCTTTTCTTAAAGGGATGATGTTTTTCCCTTTGGAGATAGAAATCCTAAAGAACCTAGAAAGGGCGACAATCATTTCTTCGGCCTTATCGTTTTCTTTTTCTTCAATAAGGGCAAGAATGCTATCTAAGGTGTTATAAAGGAAATGAGGATTAATCTGGTTTTGAAGGGCAAGGAGTTCGCTTTTCCTTTGCTCTTCTTTTTCAAATATGAGTTTCTTAGTCAAATCATCAATCCTATCAATAAGGGCAATGAAGGAATTATCTAATTCAACAATTTCTTTTGACCCCTCAATATTCAAATGTTTGGAAGGAAGTTCTTCTAGGGATACTATTTGGCTCATCTTCGAACTTAATAACAAGATTGGCTTTACCGCTTTTCTTGATACAAGCAAGAAAATAAAAGCAGAAACCAATGCTAAAGCCACTCCGATTAGCGTTGTATATAAGGTGAAATTAGATATAGCAACATGGACGGCATCGTTATTTAAAAAGACGCCTAATCTCCAAGATGTTGAAGATATAGTAGATGCAAACACAAAGAAAGAATGGTCTCCTAGATTATAATTACCTACTCCCATTACTAGGTTTTGCAATATCCCCTTCTTAGAAGCAAAATCGCTAGGCAAAGAAGAATATACCTCTCTATATTCCTTATCATAGATTAAGAAGCTGCTTCCTTCTCCTAAAGCCGTTTCGCTTAAGACGTTTACGATTTGATTGAAACTAAAATCAATACGTATAACCGCGTCAAAAGAAGAATCCCTATCGTAACTAGCATATCTAGAAAGGGTAAACATATATGGGTAGACCGGATTTGGAATGGAAGGAAGAGTAAGAATAGGTATTAATTTATTCTCGTTACTAGAAAACGTTTGTTTAAACCATCCTTCGTTTTTAGCGTTGCTACTTGCTTCTATTTTCCCTGCGCTAGTAATCAAAGCCCCATCATTTGCGTTATAAATAGATGTTCCTATTACTTCTTCTTTTAAAGATAATAAGCCTGAGAAAGTCGCATCCATCTTTACTTTAAATGACGATGGATCATCAGTTTCATTAAAAGAAGAAATAACTACATCGCTATTTTTAAATATCTGCGAGAAATAGGCATCATAAGTGCCTAATAATTGTTCCCCTGTAGTCCTTAAGTTTTGATTTGAAGTAGTCTCAACGTTTTCTTTGTAAATGGAATTAGCGCTAGCAACGATAGAGCCAACCAAAATAACTAGAATCAGTTCTAGAGGTAATAACAATGAAAAATATAATGACTTTGGTTTCCTTTTCTTCATTGTTTACGGAACTCCAAAGGCGACATTCCAAAGCATTTCTTAAAGCAATGGGAGAAATAATATGGATCATCATATCCAATGTCATGGGCAATCTGGGCCATCTTGATATTTGGATCAGAAAGAAGGCGTTTAGCTTCTTCCATTCTCCTATTGGTCAATAATTTAGTAAAAGTAGTCCCATGCTTTTTTAAAATCGCGAATATATAGGAAGAAGAATACCCCAACTCACTTGAAAGAGATTCAATAGAAATGGAACTATTCGCATAATTAAAATCAATATATTTCTTAATTAGGATAAAAGCGTTATCTAATCCACTTATACGTGCCCCGTTATTGATTTCTAGGACCATATCGATAAGTTCATCAAAGAAATCACATGTCGATTCTAATCCCTTTTTTGAATAAAGTTCGTTGATTAATGCTACATGGGGTCGATATGTTGCATATAATTTATCCAAGGCAATGCAACTTTTTAACATTGAATCAAATAGGTTATTAATGATCAACGAATATGAATCCTTGTAATCAATACTCCCTAGTTTCTCTATTAGTTTCCTGCTTAATTCTTTTGCTTCTTCTTTCTTGCCATAAAGCAAGGCATAGCCAATGTTTTTAAAATCATTATCGTCAACTTTGCCTAGCCCAGCCTGGCGTAATGCTAAATCATCATAGAAAAGAAGAAGCCCTTCGCCCATGATGGTCCTATATTCCAAAGCCCATCTAGTATGTCTAAATAATCTTCTATAGCTAAACCCTTCTTCCCCCATATGGCTAGATTCGCTAACCGCACAAGAAAAACTTAACCCACAGCTTCTTTTAATCTTAGCCAATATAAAAGACAGCTTTCCTTCTAATTCATCTCTAGTAAGAGGCTTATCGCTTACAAAAAGAACACCCAATGATGAAGAAGGCTCGAAAGTAAAGAAGGATAAGGAATCCTTAAAAGTGGCATTTAGATTCTCTTCTAGATAGAACCTAGATAATTCAATATCTTCATAAGTAAGAGATTCTTCTTCCTTATCTGAATCAAATAAGGCAATAGAAATATATTTATTCTTTAAATCAATCCCATCTGCTTCTAGTTTTTCTAATAATTTATCTGGGATAGTTTTCAAGGTACATAACCTTAATAAATCGGCATTTTGTTCTACTTTCCTTAATGTCTGTCTATGTTCTTGTAGTTTCTTGATGTCTCTATTTATATCTTTTGATTTATCTAGCCTTTCTTTAGCCTTGGCTAGTGCTTGACGTAATTCTTCAAAAGATAATGGCTTAGATAGATAAGCAACAGCATCTAGATTAATCGCCTGCTTAGCAAAATCAAAATCATCAAAGCCGGAAAGAATTATTATTTGAAGTAATGGGTGCGTTTCTTTTAAGGTTTTAGCGAATTCTAAACCTGTAATAAAAGGCATCTTGATATCGGTTATAAGCAAATCCAAATCAGTTAATGACACCCCTGCTTCTAAAGCGTCGTAACCATTTTGGTACGATCCAATAACTTCAAAGTCTTCTTTTTGTTTTTCTAGCAATGAAAGCAGGCGATTTCTAACTGCCTCTTCATCGTCGGCAATAATGATTTTATACATAGGTTAATAATATAGCATTTCGATTACAAAATAATCAAAAAGCTATCAATTCATTTAAATTATGCATACATGTAAGATAGATTATTTCTTTTTTATCCTATAGATGCCTTTATCTACTAGTTCGGGATAAGAAGTCTTGTTTATCACTTTGTCGAATACATATGTTGAATAGATATAAAAAAGAAGAAATCCTAGAGGAAAATAAAGAAGGAAATATAAAACCAATGTTATAAGAACAACATATAAGTTGCCTAATAACAAAAGGAATAAAGGAGCGATTAAAACCGAAGAGAAGCCTAATGTTGGCAAAGATGATGCGAAATATAACAAATAGCCATTTCTAAAATTAACCCACATAGAATTTTTATAAATCGGGGTAGAGCAAATCGACAATAAGAAAGAGGGCATTATAAAGATAAAAAGCAATATCAACGGGGCAAAAAACGCCATTGTGGAAACAAAGCCTTTTGATCCGCTAGAAAGAAGGAAGATTACTAAAGTATTCGATAAAGTAAATATAAAGGAAGTGAGCAAAACCAAAATAAAGGTTTGCCCTATGTTTTCTTTTATTCCTTTAAAGAAATCGGCTTTGAAATCTAACATTTCATAATAAACCATTATCTTAAATATTCTTTCTAACCCTGCTAAAGGAACAGAAAGAAGTAATAAACACAATAGATTAGCGATACTAAAGGCAACGTTAAGAATGAATAGATTTGAATGATATATTCCCGCTTCTATTTTCCCTTCTAGATAAGAAGCATATAAAGATGAAGACATTATGTTTAAGCCTAGAATTGAAGCAATTAAGGGCAAAGAGAACAAAAACATAATCGCCCCACTAATTAGCAATATCCTCCACCTAGATTTAAATAAATCTGTAAAGACCTCTACCCTATTATGAGGCAAATTCTCGATTGTAAAATCCTTGTTAGAATAATTTACAAATATACTATTTTTCTTCTTTCCCTTATTCTTTTTCATAATTTAGCAAAGCCCTTGCTGCTTTTACACCGTTATCGGTCTTCCCATTATTATCTTTATGAAACGACATGTTGTTCATAGATGTCTTATTAAATACAAGGATATATTCCTTGCTTAATTCATCTTCATAACTGATGAAATCATTTAAAAACAATGAACCATCTTCTTTAAATAATTTAAGCCCATATGTTTTAGAATCAAGGGAATAACAGTCGTATTTATCCCCAAATGTTTCTTTTAGAAGGCTTTCATCTATCTCTAAACATAATGAGGAAATAATGTTCTTATCAAAATATCCAATAGGTAAAAGAAAGAAGTCACAAGAATGTTGCCCAACCGAAGATATCATTGTCCCAAACAAAGAATAAGAAGGATCGCTAGTATAGACATCTATTTGCTTTATTGTCTCTATTTTTTCTTTTTCGATAACGGAAGTGAATAAAGATTCATCCCCACTTTTTATACCAGCAAAAATGCCTACTTTTTCATTTGCTTTATATCTAACTTTTGCAGGAACTAACCAAGTCCATAAAGAGATAGATAAAACAATTAAAAGCAAATAGACAAAGCCATATCTAAATATGTGACGCCTAATAGATTTATTCATATTTGATTGATGTCACATATCGATTTTGAATACGTGCCTCCACTATTTTCTTATTTTCTATACATGGAATTAATCTTTTTTCTATATAGAAAGATTTTGTTTTTCCTTCGCTAACTATCTTGAATGTAACGAATTCAACCTCATGAACAAATATAGAAATATCTTCAATTTCAAATGATTCAATTTGATAGGTTGAAATCGATACTTTTCTTATTTCCTTAATCAGGGATAACTTTCCAATTAAAGGAGCTAGATAATATGTTCCTATAAAAAACAAGCTACATAGAAGCAAAGAGAAAAAGAGGCATAGAATAACTTCATAAACTACATAATTGCTTCTATTAGCAAAGAAATAAAATAACAAAGATGTCCCTATTCCAAAAAGAAGAACGATACCCATGATTATAGAAACAAGTTTAATCCTGCTTCTAACCTTAATTTCTTCTTCTTGAGAATAGAACTTACTTTCCATTTCTAATTTCCTCGATATCAAAAGTATCGTTGCTAAATAAAGAAGAAACAAATTCGGTCTTTGGCTTTCTAATTATTTCATCTATTGTCCCTACTTGTTCAACTTTTCCTTCGTTTAATATGATTAGCCTATCAGAAAAAGCACTAGCTTCTTTTAAATCGTGTGTAATAAAAAGAAAGGTTCCATCTATTAAACTAGATAATTCTCTTAAGTTAGACCAAATCTCTTGCTTACTTGCTACATCAATAGATGCGAAAGGCTCATCAAATATAAATAAGGAGGCATTGTTTGCCATGGCCCTAGCAAGTGCAACTCTTTGTTGCTGGCCTATGGAAAGTTGCTTTATTCTTCTTGGCAAAAGCAATTCAATATCAAATTTCTTGGCCAATTCCAAAACTCTTTCCTTTATATAATTAGAATCCATCCTTAGATTCTTCAAAGGAAAAGCAATATTATCGTAAACAGTCATTGAAGGATAAAGGATGCGTCTTTGGGCTATATAGGCCAAATGTCTTTCTCTTAAGGGAATTGATTCGATGTCGTTACCATCTAAATATATGTTTCCCCCATAATCCTGAAGGCCTAATATAGTTTTGACTAAAGTAGATTTGCCTGCCCCTGATGGGCCAAGCAAAGAAACAAATTCGCCTTCATATATTTCAAAAGAAACGTGTCTTAAAACAATATTGTGTTTCTTTCTTTTGATATATTCGCTAGAAACATCATCAAATTTTAGTTTTATTCTTTTATTGGACTCTGTTTGCGAAGTATGAGATGGCACCATAATTTTCAGAATTAGTCCTCTTTTTTGCCATTTCAGCAAATCTAGATAATAGGTATTTGCTGCTAGCTTGATATACGGCCCCTAGCAAATTTGAATCGTGATTCAATGAAGACGTGATTATTTGAACTGTATTAAAGTTCTTGTCATATAGTCTGAAATAACGAAGCAAAGTCTCAAAATATTCTTTGCCGAAATCAAGAATCCTCCCATCGATGCAGATATAATCCAAATCTAATAAGTTAGCGATGTATAGCAACTGCAAGGCGTTTACCCTAGCAGATTTATCAACTGCTTTTGAAACTATTGGATCATTTTGCTTATAACGTTCAACTACATCATTTAATTGGAATACATCCTGTTTAAAGAATGGATCATTACTATCTTTTGAAAATTCATGAATCTCGGCATAAATGTCAGTAATGGTAAAGAAGCGACCTAAATAGTTTCTAGAGCAATCATCTACTTCATTTATGTTTGCCATCTCGCCTGCAAATCCGTTAGACCCAGTATATAAATCTCCATTAAACATCAAAGAAGATCCAGAAGTTATATCAATAAATACAAAGAATACGTTCTTTGCGTCTTTAGGGATAGAACCAAACCTTGCCTCCCCTGCTAAACCTAGATTGATATCGTTAAACATCTCGCATTGGACATGAAATTCATTTTCAAAATATTTTTGAATATTAAGTGTCCTGCAATCCTTGACTCTAGGAGCAGAGATGAAATCATGGGTAAGTTTATCGAATTTACCCGGAGAAGAAATACATATTCCTAGCAATGGACGATTATTAACAACATCTGAAAGAAGCATGTTTTTTAGTTTTCTTGAAATCTCTTTTAAAACATCTTCATCGATATAAATTACATGTTTGACTATATCTCTAATCAATATTTGGTTAGAAGCATCGCTAATGCAAAAAACCATATCTCTACCAGATAGATCAATCGCAGCAAAAACTCCGATATCATTATCTACTGTATAAAGAACTCTCTGCCTGCCTCTGCCTTTTTTTCCATTATTAATATTTACATAAGGAACGATTAGTTTCTCTTCTAATAATTCCTCGGTAATGAGTTTTAATGCAGGGTTAGACAAAGAAGTCTTTTTAGAAAGTTCAATGCAACTAATAGGGCGTTCACGGATGTAATCCATTACCACTATCTGGTTAGCAATTCTAATGTTAGAAGGCGATTTTAATATAGCTGCTTTTTCTTTTTTCATTTAAGTATCACAAAATGTTATTTGAAACATTTGAATTGTAACAATTATAGCAAATCGCACTCTTAGGGTTAGTCTCTTTTTTAATTAAAGGCAATATCTTTTCCCTTAGTTCTTCGATTCTATCTATTGTTCCGTTCGTATAGGCAATTACTACTCGTCTAGTTTCTTCTAGTCTTGCTTTTAATCCCCCAAGGCGAAGCTGCCCTACTTCCATTCCAATCGGCTTATTATCAATAATCCATCTTTTCCTATATTGGGTAGAGAAATCACTTAATCTATTGATGCATTCTTCAATTCTAGGCAATAGATTCTTCAATTCTTCCTTATCACCTTTTTGGTAGGCTTCCCTTAATCTAACTCCTAATGAAACCTTAATTGATAAGAGGTGACATAAAGAAGCTAGATAATCAAAGATATATTTATATTCTCCGCATCTAAAACTTACTTCACTTAGCTTCTTCGCATGTTTTTCAAATAGGATTTCATCATTTAAATCGACTCTGTTATCAAATATACCTAACAATGGATCGTTATAGAGAAAATACTTACATGGGTTAACTAATTTAGGATCATCACCTTCTCCTGGGTTAGTTATTTGGTTAGGGATTTCTAATAATTTCAAATCGTCGTACTTATAGCCTAAGACATTAAAGAAATCTTCTTTGATTTTATTAATGTCATTAATTCCCTTGGCGATTTCAGAAGCAAAAAACAATGACGTGACGGAAGAAAACATTGAGCATTCAGCCCCGTTATCACCCCAGCCGGTCATGATGACATTCCTGACTTTATTATCGACGCAACTTCTAATTCCTGGGGCAATAGTTTCTTCTGCCTTGCTTAATAAAGGGGCAAATCCGGCCCAAGTCCATACTCCAGAGGCAAAATAAAGCGAACTAGAATTAATTTCCTTATGAAGAGATATCATCTTGTCATAAATATTCTTGTCATTATGGTAATAATCCCAATAGACTTGTAAGACATCCTTAGGAACATCTTTTAATTTATTTAGATCCATTTTGGCATCGACGTTGTAATAAGAGGAATTGTTGGATGCCAATCTAAAGAACATATCAGACCACATCATCACGCTGAAACCGTGTTTCTTTGCAATCTCATTAACTTTATTTAGGTGTCTAATAAAGATGTCGGTCCTATCTTGATATCCGTGTAATTCTTTATATTTCCCTAGTCCTAGTAAGTGAGCCTCGTCCATTCCGATATGGACTCTTCTAGAAGTAAATTCTTTTTCTAATGAAGAAAACATATTATCGATTAGTTGATAAGTTCTTTCATCATCTACTAGCAAGATGTCATTTATATCGTTAATCGAAGAATAATCTTCATGACGGAATATTTGGTTTAAATGGGCAAGAGTTTGGATACAAGGAATTAATTCAATCCCATATTCTTTTGCATATTCATCTATCTCTTTTAAATCAGAAACGCTATATCTTCCACGAAGATAGCCAAAATATGGCTCTTTATCAATTTCATAAGTATCTTCGGTATAAAGCATTAAGGCGTTATAATCCATTTTCTTTAATAAACGGATTAATCTTTTAACCGATTCAACATTCAAAACCCCATTTCTAGAACAATCAACCATAAAGGCAAATGTATCAAAGTTTTTCATATCTATCTCCCAGGAAGCTGAAGCGTGCTGTCTATTATTTTATCATCATCTTCTTCTCTTTGCTTTTCGTTTTGTTTGCATATACGTATATTTTTAATGCAAATGTTGACCTTTTTTGCCTTGTCTGCATGAAAATAGAATTCAATCTTAGAAAGACTCTCAATTAATGATTTATCAATTTTAACCTGACCTTCTGAACCATCTAAAACATTATTTAAATCTAGATAAAATGTCTTATAAGCAGAGGTTACTTCTTTACTCAATGAATTGAATTTACAAATATTCCCATTGATTCTAAACAAGGCGCCCATGAATGAAACGCTTCTATTAGATTTAATATCAATAGCTAAATATGGGTAATAGGCAAGCCTATGGAAGCAGCCAGACAAACCTAGGTTAAACGCGATAGAGGAGTAGAAATAAGAATCATTAGTAATCGAGGTAAGGCATCTTAATTCCCCGTCCTGTACATTAATTGTTCCAGTTTGGTTCCTTATATATTCACCCATTTCGAAAGTAGGGACATTAAATCCCCCACCTACACTCGCACCGAAATTATTTTCCATAATAGACGGGAATCTTAACCCTGAAATTATGTAATCTAAATCAAATAATTTCCTATCGACTTCGGAGTAAAAATTCCTACACGGGCTTAATGGATATCCTTTTATGCTTCTACAGTCACATAAATAAGAGTAATGGGTAAAAGCATAAGTAAAATAAATTGGTTTTCTTACGTAAGGTGAATATATTCTTATTTTCTTTGGTTCAATCGAAATAGCCTTAGCTAAATAAAAGACCTTATCCTCATTAGCGATGGTAAAGCCAAAATATTCTTTGCCTAATTCTAATTCATCATCTTTTATATCTAGTTCAAGAAGTATTGAATTACGTTCAATTTTTATATCTTTTACACATGGATAATTAAATCCGTTAGACCCATATACATTTCTTTCTAAAATAAATGCAATTCTAGAGGCCACTTCCCCTTTGCTAACTGTATGAATTGGATGGTCTACTTGATTGCCGTCTTTTACTAACCATTTTGGATAAATATCAAAGACAGGAACATAATAAACATCTTTAATGGACAAGGAAGAAATTGCTTCTTGGATATAAAATAAACCGCATCCATCTCCATATGGATAATATTCATCTGCAATACCTAGAACTACAAAGGGGATTTCTTCTTCAAAATAATCCCTATAGGAATAGATTAGGGAAGTTAGAGCCTTTTTAAAATATTGTCCCGAAGCGAAATCAAAACAAGAATTCTCACCTTGATAATAGATGATAGATTTAAATTTCAATCCTTTTAAAGGGGCTATTTTTTCATTATAGAATCCTGACTGCTGGGTATAATTACCCGGACCAAAACTATTCCACCTGGATTTATCTTCGATGTATTTACCACTACTTAGAAGATAAGACTTTATCTCAGGAGCATTCTCAATCGTATTTTCATCAAGCAAAGAATCAATTGATATTCCTCCAGTAGAAGCAGAAATTGCTCCCAAAGGATAATTTAGGTTTGGGCAAAGTCTTTCTAGGGTCATGCTAACTAAAGCGCTTGATTTTAGTAACACTTCCCCCCTTAATTTCTCCCATTTGCATTTTTCGCAAATATCTTTTTTGGGCTTAATAGGTCTATTGATATACCCTTCCTTGGTTACATCTTCGTCTTCTAGATTGAGAACATATAATTCTTTTCCTTTAACGTTTCTAATTGTCTTTTCCTTATCTTCCATCATGGATAAAGAAATAGACATATTGGATTGACCTATGAATAAAAATAAATCGCCACAATAAATAGGAGATATTTCTATATTCTCTTCATCTGAAGTTATTCTTAATGAATATGGATCAAAACTCCCCTTTAAAGGAGGAAAAGAGATTTTGAAATCGCCTCCATCGAGATTTATTTTTAAAGGAGAAATCTCTACGAGACTAACTAGATTTACTAGCTTTGCCTTGATAGTTTTATTGCAACTATTCCCCCATACTGAAAATACTTCATTTTGTTGAAATACCATGTATGGAGAAAAGATGGAGGCGAGTTTCATTCTAATTAATTGTCTTTCTTTCTTTTTATGGCAATAACACTTAAACCTGCTAAAGCAACTACTGCAGCAATAGAAGAACCAACAATCGTACCACCACAGCCACCTTTAGTTACTACATTTGATGTAGTTGGTTCAGAAGTTGAAGTCGAAGGAGTTTCGGCTTTTTTGGTAAGAGAAATTGTAAATCCAACACTTCCGCCTTCAGTCGTCAAAATGAAAGTCCATCTACCTTCGCCAAGCTTTTCTAGATAGTCTTTTGAAATGGTTACTTTATTTCCATCAACTGTATAATATTGGGATAATAATTCATTAACGGCTTGCTTAATGCTAGTAACTTGTTCACCATATAAATTGAAATCGATAGTAACATCTTCTCCTAAAGTTGCATCGATAACATTATTTTCAATTGTAGGAGCCTTGTGTTCAGGATCAGTTGGTTCTGGATTTGGGGTATATGGCTTTTCGTCGAGGTTTTCTAAATGGATATTGTCATAATAAGCATCAGAAACACAGGATACCAAGCTAACATAACCATAGTTTTGGGCAGTCTTCTTTGTAATTGTGGTCTTTCCTAAAACATGGCCATTTATAGAAATGCTGAATTCTGTATCAATAACTGAAATCTCAACTTTTAACCAAGTATTGACTGCGCCTGCAAAGTCAGTGAAATTACTTGCATTATATGGAGTGGTTTCAGCAGTTCCGTCTGCATTAGTCATTTCAACATTCATAAAGGAAGCATCAACGCTTCTATATGCTTGGACTCCAAAGCTACTAGCTTCCCAGCTTCTAACTACCATCATGACATTGGTGACGCCATTATATCTGCCATCCATTGGTTTTCTGAAATTAAAACCAGTCCAGGCACCAGTTGGAACAGTTTGGTATAAGTCATAAGACAATTTGAAATTCTTGACGTAGATATCCTTCATAGTCAAATAGAAGAAGGATTCCATATATGAAGCTGTATCTACTCTTAATACTTTATTGCTAGGATCAGTTGGACTTTCTGTTACATAAAATCTATTAGCCTGACCTGCAATTTCGTTATTGTCGCCAGTCTTTTCATACCACCCATTAGTCCATTTGGCATTGATATCAGCCCTAGTGCCTTCGTTTTGGGTTTCGATTGCATAAGATTCGAAATCCTCATCGAAATTTGGTGTCAAATCTGCTTCTTCCGCTTTAGTAGCAACGGCGTTGCTAGAAAGTGAAGAAAATAAAGCGAATGACGAGATTGCCCCTAACATCAAAATTAAATTCTTTTTCATATATGTAACTACTCCTTTCAATTTTCGTAGTTAAGTAAATCAATTAATATAGATTCCCCTGGCTCTAAATCTAACTCCAAAGAAGAACCCTTAACCTCTTCTATAGAGGCATTTTGGTATTTATTCGCCCTGACATAACTAGAGAAATTTAGTCTAGCTTTCCCTTTGTTAGTCAAAGAATTATTGAATACGTAATAAGCACTTTTCCCTCCATGGTCAAATACCCCGATAAGTAAATCGGATTCAGTATCAACGTTTTTAAGTTCGCGGAAAGAAGTAACGAATTCTGCTTTTTGTTCGTTAGAGAACGCAGCAGGAGAAGAGCCAAATTGCATCAAGGCAACCCTAGAAGAAATCATCAATATTTCATCCATAGAAGCAATTTGTTTGTTTATGGATTGAAAATATGGGAATAATTCAGTCTTTTCGCCATTTTTATTAACAAAATTGCCTCTCCAAAGTGCATCATCTACTTCATATGGGGTCATATAGCAGAAATATTGGATTCCCTTCGCCCCATAAACTAGGTTGGAGCCTATTTGCCAATCGATTTCAACTTTAGTAGGAACTCTTACTGTCCAACTATCAAATGAGCCTGCTTGGATAAATGGCCAGAAAGGAACTTTATACTTATTTGCTAATTTTGATGCTAGATATAGCTGATCAAAATAGCCGCCAGATATAGATGGGAATTCTTTTCTTAAACCATAGAAATCAAAACTAAGTACCTGAGGTTGTACGGTTTTTAAAAATGATTCTAGATATTGTTCATAACTAACTGGCTGTCCAGCAATTCCACTAAGTTGATCGCTAGTCGCATAGTTAGGGAATAAATTAACATAATAGCAATATTTGGAATAATAGCTTCTAAAAGCCTTTCTTCCGCTTACTAAACCTTGGAATTTGTTCAAGGCTGGTTCATCTGTAATTAACGAACCCCCATATGATTTATAGGAAGTAAATTCATCCATGGCTTCCTTAAATGTATCAATGTCCTCACTTAATGCCCCTACTCTTTCATCTCTAGGAAGATAAACTAAACCATTATCTTCTGCTAATTTAAGAGCCCTTTTGATATTGGCCATTGATAAGCCAGCAGTTTCATATAATCCATATATTGAATTAAGGCCAGCCTCTTTAATCATGGCAAATTGTTCTTGATTGATATAATCCTTATCACCCATCGACCAAGGGGAACACCATCCACTAATAGGCATTGTAGTCCTATCTAAAGATGGAAAAGTATATGTGAATAAATTTACTTCTTGGTTGAGTTTTAGTTTCTCTTCATTGTCTTTAGAAGAATTTGTTTCTTTTTCTTCGCTAGAGGAACTAGAAGTAATTACTTGTCCACCACAGCTAGTCAATGTTAATAAAAGAAACAAGGCAAATGGCTTAATAGATTTATTCATCCTTTTAGTCCTCCTGTAGTAACGTTGGTCATTATTTGTTTTTGGAATGCGATGAAAATAATGATTATTGGGAGCATCGAAAATAGCATCAATGCAAATAAGGCAGGCCAATTAGCGTCATATTGCATTTGATTTACATAAGCCTGTAATCCTACCGCCAAAGTCGGATTATTCTTTAAATATAGGAACGGTGTGTAATAATCGTTCCAGAATCCGATGAAATTAAGTATTCCTAACGGTATTAATGAAGGCAAAACCATTGGAAGCATGATCTTAATAAATACGGTCAATTCATTCGCCCCATCTATATAAGCTGATTCAGCATAAGACCAACTTATTGATTTAAATGCCCCATATAGCAATAGGAATTGGAAACCAAATCCGCCGGAATAGAGCAAGATTAGGGCCAATATGTTATCGTATAACCCAAGGTCTCCGATTAATTTATAGGTTGCAGATGTCGATCCAATCGTAGGAACAACCATGACCATGACTGCCAATATATATAAGGCGTTTCTTCCAAAGAATTTGAATTTAGCAACTACATAGGCAACGCAAGATGCACTAGCTAAAGAAAGAAGAGTTCCAATTGTAGCGATAAAGAAGCTACGTAATGTCATTTCCCAGACATTAGAACCCATCATTTTCCTATTCAAGACGGTTTTTAGATTAACCCATCCATTTGAGAAATCTTTTGGCCAACTCCATACATCCTGGAAGAATTCGGCATTAGTCTTAAACATATTAAGAAACATCCAGACAAAAGGAAAAATAAGACTTGCCGCATAGATGAAAAAGACAACGAACATGATGCCCTTGGCTATCCTTAATGATACAGGGTCCCTCACGCTTTTGCTTTTTTTGATATTCCTTCTTATCTCCATAAATGTTTCTTTCTTCCCTAGGAGGCATAGATAACTACACCCCCTAGGAATAATTGTTATTTCGTATTATTTTTCTTTTTTGCGTTTAGCGGCAATTATACCTACTGCACCTAGAACGCTAACTGCAGCAATAGAAGATCCGACAATTGCGCCACCACATCCTCCTTTGCTAGTTGAACTAGTTTCAGAAGTGGATGGGGTTGGTTCTGCGCTATCTTCGCTTGTAGATGGGGTTGGAGCAGCTGAAGATGATGATTCAATTGGTTCAGTAGCCTTTTCAATTACATGGAGTGTAACTGTCTTGGTTTCAGAATAATCTTCGCTATCAAAAGCTTTATAGGTGAATGTTACATCTCCAGTAGTCGCATCATCTTTAGCAGCATAGCTAAATGTACCATCTTCATTAAAGGTTAATGTGCCCTTAGAAGCAGTATTGTCTTCTACTAATTGATATGTGAGGGTTTCGCCTTCATCTTCATCAGTAGCGACGACTGCTTCAGTTAAAGTTTTTCCAGCATTCACATCGAAAGAGGCATCTACTGCAACTGGGACTTTATTTGGAGTTCCTCCATCGAGGTTAGTTAGTTTGATATCATCGATCCAAAAATTACCGCCTGCAGTTGAAACAAATGAAATATATCCAGCAGTGTCCCAGTTATATCTAGTTAGAATCGGATTTCCTTCAGCATTTGCAGGATTAGTTAACCAAGTTTTTACCAAACCGTCTTCTGCCCTGATATGGACTTTCATCATAACGTCCTTATTGGCTTCGTTTAGCATCAATGTATCAGCGCCACACCAACCTCTATCACCAGCTTGTCCATTTAGGAGGGAATCGACTGTATCAACACCGAAATAAATTAATCCAGAACTAGTGAATGGGTCGCTTGGATTATCTTTTCCAAGTGAAACACCAATCCAAGTAGAAGCTGGGGTGATTTTACCGTCATCATCTTCTTCTAGTTGCTGTTTCTTGCAGGTGAATTCTAAATCAAAGTTAGCGTATTCGTGTTTGGTTGCAAAATAAGATCCATCGGCAGAGTCTTTAAATCTAACCATTCCGTCTTCTTGAATATAGACGTGTCCGTCTTCTTCAATAACATTACCACCACTTAAGGTTGTAGATTTATAAGTCCAGTTATGGTCAATCTTACCACCTTCAAAAGTTGGGGCTAAATCGCGTCCAGACTTGCTAACTCCCTTATAGTTAGAGATTTCTATTTTTGAAATCTTACTAGAAGTAGTTCCGTTCCCTAAGAAAGCAATTCCAACTCTTCCTTCTCCGAAAGTAGTGACAGAAGAAACGCTCTTGGCTCCAAATGTACCCGTAACAGTATATGAAGTTCCATCATATGTAATAGAAGACTCTAATTTTGCTGTAGTTCCATCTAAGGAAGTTTCTCCTAAAGATTCGCTAGCTTTAAGTTCGCCACCGACATATAGAACTAGCTCGTTAGCAGTCCCGTTTTTCCTAATTCCAACAAAATTAGCAGTTGTTGCATCGGATACTTCTCCATTTAGGCCTGTAGCAATTCCAATAGCCTTTTCTCCTAATGTTTCAAGAGCTAATGTAGCAGTCATGGAAACGACTTTATTAGAATTTTCTCCTCTTGTATAAGATGTCTTATAAATAATGCCAGCCCCAGTGTCTGGAGAAGATGCGACTAAATATTTAGCAGGATCATTGCGAGTACATTTAGCTTGGTTAATCATAACCGAGTCCATGACAAACTTATCAGTTCCAGGAGTCTCGAAATCTTCTTCAACAACATAGGCTAAATTAGCTAAATCTTTATTATCAGCAAGCCCAACTTTGATATTGTCTAAAGTGACGGAGCCAGTAAAAGAATTACCCATGAAGGCAACATAGCCACTGCCAACGGAAGCAAAAACACCAGCGGCCCAATAACAAATTAGACTATATTCCCCTCCTGCTACTTTTCCATATAATTCAGCCGATCCATCGGCATTGAATACCATTCGATAGGAACCATTAATATATGTATTGAGTGCTTGCCACTGCGTTTGAACACCTGCTGCAGTAAATGGGACTATATTCGTTGCTGTAATTGCAACATTTCCATTTAGTTGAAGCATGACCATATCGCCCCAGCATCCACCGTAATTAGAAGCGCCTTTGCCAATGCATAAGAAGCCTCCACTATCATAATCGGAGGTAGAGAATTCTACGACGGTAGATTTGCCTTCAACGACGGTTAAGACATCCTTTGTCCTAAAGAATCCATCGTTATAGTTCATGGTCGATAAGGTGACGGAGCCACTTTTATCAACGAAATTAAATGCCCCTCCGTTTCCTTTTATGACATCAAAAGTTTCAGTTGGGATGCCATTAGGAAATCCTTCGCTAACTGTCGAGTCGAGGAATGTTGCGGCTGATGTCGCTTTTGGTTGAGATATCCCTGCTGCAATTGCGCCTAAGGCAAGTAGCATTCCAGGAATTAATAGTAATTTACCTTTCATGTGATTTTTCACTCCTTTCAGTAAATATACAAACGGGCTATTGCCCAAAATAATTAATATTCAACGGCGGGGAAGAACCTCTCCAATAGCCACTTAATTAATTGGATTAATGGGATACCTATGACGGTAAATATCATTCCAACAGCAGCGGCTTTATATAATTGATTTGCATTAACTAAATTCATGATGAATAAGGCAATAGTAGAAGAAAGCCCATCATAAGGTCCTCCTCCTGTTAATAACATCGGTTGCAGGAAGAGAGTAAAGATGACAGATACACCAGAAACAAATAAGGTAGTAATTGTTCCTGAAATCATCGGAGTTACAACCTGGACAAGTTCTCTCCATAATCCAATTCCATCCATTTTCCCTGCTTCGAAAATATCAGTAGGAATACGGTTTATCGCACCCGAAAGCAAGACGACGTTATAGCCAATTCCAGCCCATAAACAATAGAAGAGAACCATCCACATTACTGTTGATTTATCTCCTAACCATCCGTTTTTAGGAATTATTCCACCTAGTCCTATGGCTTTAAGAATTTCATTAACTGGTCCAAATGTTGAATCAATCATGAACGAGAATGACATGGTCAAAACAACGACAGAGATAATATTTGGAAGGAAGAATATAACCCTGAAAGCTTTAGATCCAGGCACCTTCTTTTGAAGAATATAGGCACAGAAAATTGAAACCGGAAGCAAGACAAAATTATTGCTCAGGAACAAATATATGGAATTTATAATTGAGTTTCTTAAATCAGGTTCATCTGGGCTAGCTAATCTTTCAAAAGCCCATTTGTAATTATCTAAGCCTACAAATATCTCTCCTAATTCATAATCTAGCCTTTGGAAAGACATTACTATCGTGTCGATGTTAACGTAAGCCCAAAAAACAAGGAACTGCAAAAGAGGATAGGCAATCATGCATATGATGAATATTGTCCTACCCCAATTATGCTTTTTCTTGGGCTTATGTAATTTTAATGTTTCGACCTCATCCATAATTTACTTAACAAATGGGATAACAAATATTCCATCTCCCTCGTCTAGAGTGATTTCGAATTTATTGGAATTAAGTTCAACTACTTCTTTGTTCTCGCCATGGTAAACAAGGGCATGTGTCGCACCATTGAAATCAAGGCTAATGACATCTTTTTTAAGTTCGGAAGGATCAGAGAAGTTAGAAATAATGAATCCATCCCTTCCTTCTTTGTTCTTAAAGGAGCCGATTAAAGTATTTTGAGAACAATTTATATTAGAAATGGCATCAATCTTTTCTAGCGATTGTTGGCACATTTCGATTTGTCTTGGAGTACCCGATACTTCGCTTCCTACAATAGGCATCGTACCAACCCAAGAGAAATCTAGATAAGCTTCGTCCATGCTCATCAAATCTTTATTAACGTTTTTGACATGATTATATAAATCAGTTCTCTTTCCATCTTTTGTAATCATTGATGGTGAAGAGGCTTCACCAAATTCAAGTGGAGTCCAGTAGCAGAAATACTGAATAGACTTGGAGCCATATGCCAATTCAGTCATTACTTGATGACGTACTTCGGCTTCATTTGGAATTCTAGTATTCTTATCAAAACTCATCGCTTGAACGAAGGTATACATATCAATCCCGGCTTCTTTACATTTGTTGGCCACTATTTCAAGATTCCACAAGACATCTTCAGTTAATGATTTGTTGCCATAGATGTCTTCAGCCATTGAATAATGATCATATGAAAGGAATTTTGGTTTTAGCTTTTGAATATAAAGATCAATATATTCGGCATAGGAATCGGTTTGAGTTTGGCTAGTTAAGGCATATGTAGGGAATAAATTTACATAGAATTCCTTGCCAGGATAATCTTGTTCATATAATTCTTTTAATTTTGCAAGGGAGTCAAATCTAGAAGCCCCGGGTTCATCAGTAACCAAAAATCCACGCAAAGCCTCAGCATCGTCATAGGATTTTGTAATGTTGTGCAAATCTCCTTTTTCTAATTCAAGGAGATCGGGGTCTAAATTGATATAGTCTCTTGCTAAATATTCAATGCCAGCATTTTTAGCATATTCCAATGCGTTCTTCATAGCAGTTCTATTGCCGATTTCATAAAGGGCATAGATAACATTAATCCCGCTTTCGGCAATTTCGTTATATCTTTCTTGGGTTATGAAATTTGGATTTCCCTTGTTATTCCAGTTTTCGGCTGGAGGAGCAACCCAGGCACCAACGCGAAGAACATTTTCAGCTTGTTTGGAAGCAAAATCTGGCTGTCCTGAAACAACATCATATTTAATTTTATTGGCATCATTGCAAGACATAAGGCAGACCCCTCCAAAGGCTGTTAAAGAAATTAATTTGAGTATCCTTTTCATTTTCCAAAGTTCCCCGCTTCTTTTTGGAACTTGCTCCAGTTATTAGAAACAAAGTTATAGATTGTGTTATGAACTGTCTCAGCAGAATCACCTTCCTGGATCATCTTTGAATAAGGTGCGCCATATCCTGGCCATGTATTAAGGCTATTTTGGTAATACATGATGGATTTAGAATTCATATAGACATTCTTTCCTTCTTCCCACATCAAGCAGCAATCTTTTGTGAAATCTGAGATGCCTTCAATTGTTGAAGGGTTCTTTTCATATTTGAAAGGGCGGATGCCTCCAGCTGATTTTGTAAATATTTCTAGGGCACTTTCGGTGCAGGTATAAGCCAGGAATTTCTTAGCAGCTTCTTTATTAGCGGCTTTCCTTGGGATAACCATGAAGTCTCCAGAAGTGCAATATAGCAAGTCTTCTTTAGCGCCTTCTATTGTTGGGGTTTTCATTAAGCGCATCTTGAAATTCGATGGCATGGATGACTTCATTTCGTTTTCAAGCCAAGCCCCATTAGACATCATGGCAGCTTCGCCTCTAACAAAAGACATTTGGGATTCCATGAATTTCTTTCCAGCTGCACCAGGAATTGAATTCTTTGGGCTTCCATCATCTCCGCAAACTAGTTTTTCAAATCCTTTGAGGGCTTTTAATCTCCCTTCCTGCTTATAGACTTCAGGAGATTCAAACTTCCAGAATTCATCCCATTTTTCTCTGCCTTCATATTGAGCCCACCACTGCAATGTTGTGAAATCCCAATATGATGCGACTGCACCGCTCCAAGAGAATGGGGCAACAGTACCAGCACTATCGCTATTAATCTTGTTGCATAATGTTTCTAATTCAGCAAATGTAGTAGGAACACTCCATTTATATTGCTCAAACATTGAAGCGTTATAAACCAATCCACAAGGGTTAACTGACCATGGAAGTGCATAATATTTTCCTTTAACTTCTCCAAAGTCTTGTAAACCTTCAACTATGGAGTCTTTAACTGTGCGGTTAGTACCTTCGACAGTAGTGTTATATAAATCGTCTAGAGGCTCTAGATAACCATTGACAGTCCAAGGCTGCCAATTTGTTTGAAGAACCATTGCAATGTCAGGCAAATTGGTTCCGTTTTGTAATCTTGGCAAGATATTGACAGTCATCTGGGCATCGCCATCAAGATCCAATTTAATTTTGTCATCAGGATGCTTTTCGTTATAGTCGGTTTCCCAATCAAGGAGGAATTGCCTTCCAAAGCCGGCTTCAACAAAAGCAATTTTTACAATTGAATACTCGCCGTCTTGAGTAGTAGGTTTGCCACCACAAGCAGTCAAAGCTAAAGCAGATAAACACATTAATGCGATGTTACGGATTTTTATTTGTTTCATATTTCTCTCCTTAAATGAGCAAATATTGTTTCCCTATATTTCTATTGTAAGGGCTTCCAAAGATAATTTAAAGTATTTTTTTAACCCGTTTAAATAAATACTAGAAATAAGGAAATTTGTTTGACGTTTATATTTATATAACCTGTTAAAAAGTAGCGTTTAAAAATTAATTTAAACCACCTAAAAGCACCCTAAAACCAGGGGAAATCAGAATATCAGTACTTAAGAAAAGACTTATTTAAGTAAACCGAGTCTATTGAAATAACATATAGGCTGACTAGCCCAGCCATGGCATAGACTGCCTGCGTTGTTAAAGTCTTTATAACCTAGTTCGGTCTCATAGAAAGTAGTTGCGCCTTCTTCTAGCATTTTACCATATACTCTTTTAATGTCGCCTAAAACAAAAGACGAATACAAGCTATCTACTTCTAACAAGGCATCATATAAAAGAGGCTTTGATGATAAGGTTGATTTTATGAATTTAGTTTCTGGATTTGTTAATTCTTTGGCTAGGTTAATTGCTTCTTCTTTTGTTGCATAACCAACCAATATAGCCAAAGCATTACCATATTGAGAACATCTAGAATCATCCTTGCTCATCTTAAAAAATCCTTCTTGAAGGAACTCTTTTCTTGCAGCTTCCTTGTTTTCTAGATAAATCGAAGAATAGTCATTATTTATCCCTAAGGCGTGTTCTATTCTTTCAAAACTCCTTAAAGCTTTTACAAATAATCCATTGATGATTAAATCAGCAACCCTATATTGCTTTTGCATCAAGCCACCTTCTAAACCATCTTGCCATTCATAGAAATTCCATGTTCCGGGATGGTTAAATGTATATATCAATCCGTTCTCATATTGTTTAAAGAAAGTATTCATCAAATCCTTTAGTTTAGGATAGATTCTCTTTAATGTTTCTTTATCTTTTGTATGCTGATAATAAAGATCTACTGCAAAAAAGTAATAAAGGGAGAATGAAGGAATAGTTAAATATGATTTGCTAGGAGAACATATCGAAAGGAGATGATCTTCCCTATAATCTTGGCTAATCAGAATTAACGATGACTTAAGTTGTTCTACATTGGTAAAGCAAACAAATCCAGCGACTGCTTGGTTTAATGAATCCATTGCATATAAGCACTGCTCTCTCCATGGGCAATCTTCATAATGTTCGTGATAACAACATTCCAAAGTATAAACACATGTGTCATATATTTTTTTAACTAATGGGTCGTCTATTTTGTATTCTTTCTTGATGAATGGGTATTTGACTTCCCTAATCCCAAAATAAGATATTTCAATATCGTCTTCTGCGAATACTTCTAGGTAACGTAATCCTAAACGTTTGAAAAGGCCTAGGAATTTGTTTTCCCCTTCTTTAGCAATATATTCAAAAGAGAAATCCCTGCCTTCAATTTGATAGACGATAGATTCTTTTTCTTTATGTTCGGCATATGCAATCAATATCTTTTGCTTTATATTCGAAACAAAATCCAAATCGAGATAACCCACTACCTCTTTATTGAAGTCTATCAAATAATGACCCTTGCCTAATCTAGTTGCAGAGCATTGAAGCCTTTTCTTTAACTCGATTTTCTTATTTAACCTAAATTCTATATCCGAATTAGATTTAACTACATAAGACTTATGTAATTCATTTTCTTTACCATTTGCATCAAAACAATACGAATAGCCTAATTGAGGGGTGATTCTCTTTTTTAAATGGGGAATATAGTTTGGATGCTTGCAAGACAATATGGATTCATCGCTTTTTAAGATGATCTTGGAATCATTAGAGGCAATTACAAACTTTAATTTTGAATCGCCTTTGCAATAGGAAGAGAAATCGTTTGAACCAAAATAATACATCTCGATTCTTATATCGTTATGGCCCTTATTTAATTTGATAGACTTTTTATCTCCAATTAAATGGTTTGGATAGGATGGAGATATCCCAAAATAAACTAATTCGCCATTTAAATAGATAACGGCGTCGCTATCTCCTGCTATAAGAAGTTCGCCATCCTCAATTTCTGAATCAAAACTAGCTTTGTAGAGATAATATTCATCTTCTTTAGGAAAAGAAGTCTCACAAATCCAATCAGCTTTTTCTAATAACCCAAGTCTTTCATTATCGTTCATAATTAATCCTATTCGGAAATAGTAAAAATCAATTTAAGCCGTTTTTCAAATCAAATAAATCAAACAAATTCCTTTATGATTAATCATAAAAAGAAATTGAATTATTACTATGTTGATTGATTTTCAAAACGATGGATAAGTTATGTATCCTTTATCTAAATCGATACATGTCCTTAACGGATTTGTCTTTTTAAGAAAAAGAAAAGCCTAGATGCATCTAGATTAGACACGTTCTAGGCTTAAGAAGTTAAATTAATTACTTAGTGGTTTTTGGGCCAGCAGCAACAAGAGCTTTGCCAGCTTCATTAGATTCATATTTGACGAAATTCTTTTGGAATCTAGAAGCAAGGTCTAAGGCCTTATTTTCCCAAACGGTTGGATCAGCATAAGTATCACGAGGATCTAATATTGCTGGATCAACTCCTGGAAGGGCAGTTGGTACTTCAAAATCAAAGTAAGGAATCTTCTTGGTCGGGGCAGTTAAGATAGCTCCAGAAAGGATAGCATCGATAATTCCACGGGTATCCTTAATGGAAATACGCTTACCAGTTCCATTCCAGCCAGTATTGACTAAGTAGGCTTTAGCACCACTCATCTTCATCTTCTTGACTAATTCTTGGGCATATTTAGTTGGATGTAATTCAAGGAAGGCTTGTCCAAAGCAAGCAGAGAAGGTTGGGGTTGGCTCAGTAATTCCTCTTTCAGTACCTGCTAACTTAGCAGTGAAACCAGAAAGGAAATAATATTGGGTTTGTTCTGGGGTAAGGATAGAAACTGGAGGCAATACACCAAAAGCATCGGCAGAGAGGAATATTACATTCTTAGCAGCTGGTCCATGGGAGATTGGCTTAACGATGTTCTTAATGTGATAAATTGGATAAGAAACACGGGTATTTTCAGTGACGCTCTTATCGGCAAAATCAATCTTTCCGTTTCCATCAAGTGTAACGTTTTCTAATAAGGCATCTCTAGTGATGGCATTATAGATATCTGGTTCGCTTTCTTTATCAAGGTTAATGACTTTGGCATAGCAGCCACCTTCGAAATTGAAGACACCATTATCATCCCATCCGTGTTCATCATCACCAATTAATAGACGCTTTGGATCGGTGGAAAGGGTGGTTTTACCAGTTCCGGAAAGTCCGAAGAATATAGCAGTATTCTCGCCATTCTTATCAGTATTAGCGGAGCAATGCATTGAAGCAATACCCTTTAATGGGAGGTAATAGTTCATCATGGAGAACATACCTTTCTTCATTTCTCCACCATACCAAGTATTCAATATGACTTGTTCACGGCTAGTGATATTGAAGGCAACGCAAGTATCGGAACGTAGTCCAAGTTCTTCATAGTTGCTAACTTTGGCTTTAGAAGCATTATAGACAACAAAGTCTGGCTTGAAGTTCTTTAATTCTTCCTCAGTTGGACGGATGAACATGTTGCGGATAAAGTGAGCTTGCCAGGCAACTTCTACAATGAAGCGGACTGCCATGCGGGTATCTTTATTAGCTCCGCAGAATGCATCAACAACAAATAGACGCTTGTTGGATAATTCTTTGATAGCAAGTTCTTTGACAGCCTTCCAAGTTTCTTCGCTCATTGGATGGTTATCATTTGGATATTCTTTGGAATTCCACCATACGGTGTCCTTGGAATTATCATCGACGACTATATATTTGTCCTTTGGGGAACGTCCGGTGAAAACACCAGTCATAACGTTAACGGCACCTAGTTCGCTAACTTGACCCTTTTCATAACCGGTAAGAGTTGGCTTTGTTTCTTCTTCAAAAAGGAATTCGTAAGATGGATTATAAATGATCTCACTGGCTCCTTTAATGCCATAGGTTTCTAAATCAAGGTTTTTCATGGTTTTTTCTTGTTAAACAAGTCCTTTCTTTTGATTTATATTGCCCTGGTAAGGTTAGTAACTACATTAGCCTCACCAGAAGTAACCGTAATTAATTTTCCTTCCTCATCCTTGCCAAGCAAGGCACCCGTGGAGTTAATTCCAAGGCAATGAAGGAATTTATTCTCGCCATAATAATTCAAATAGATATCCTTATCCTTTAAATAATCGTGGGCAGCAATAATCTTGCTAAATGAATATGGATTTTTTCCTTCGCTTTCTAATAATTTATCAAGATTAGACAAGAATGAGAACAATATTGCTTTCTTATCAAATTCTTTCTTGGTTTCTAGATAAATCGAAGTGGCATTTAACCCTTCTTCAAATGATGAATTATTTAAATTTAACCCAATCCCGACAACTATGCATTCTAGAGAAGAAGAAGATATGCCTTCAGTTAATATCCCACATACTTTCTTATCGTTTATATAGATATCATTAGGCCATTTTATTAATGGAGATAATCCTAAATCCAATAAGGTTAATTCCATCGCTGCTCCAGAAAGTAAGGAGATAGAATCTAGTAATGAGGAATATTTTTTTCCCTTTAGCAAGAATGAGAATAGAAGAGATTTCCCATCATCAACCCAATGGCGTCCTAGACGTCCCCTACCACTAGTCTGGGTGATACAAGTAACAACGCTACCATCATCAAGAGAAGCGTAATTATTCTTGATGTAGGTAGAAGTTGAATCTAGCGACTTGAATTCGATGACGGTGTGCTTCATTTTCTTATCCTAAAAGCATTATCAATAGACCAGCAGCAACTGCAGATCCGATAACGCCAGCAACATTTGGTCCCATAGCGTGCATTAATAAGAAGTTGGAAGGATCTTCCCTAACACCTTCTTTTTGGACAACACGGGCTGCCATTGGAACGGCAGATACACCAGCAGCACCAATCATTGGATTGATCTTGCCTTTTGTTATCCAGCACATCAATTTACCAATCAATACGCCACCGGCTGTAGCCAATATGAAGGCGCAGATTCCAAGGGCGAATATCAATAAGGTCTTTGGATTTAAGAATGTAGCAGCATTTGCAGTTGCACCGACGCTTAATCCAAGAAGGATAGTAACTATATATAAAAGAGCATTTGAAGCATTTTCGACTAGCTTTGGAACAACGCCACTTTCTTTAATTAAGTTACCAAACATCAAGCAACCAATAAGTGGGGCACAGCTAGGAACAATCAAAGTAACTAGAATAGTAACGATGATTGGGAACAATATCTTCTTTGTCTTTGAAACAGGTTTTGGCATTTCCATATGGATTTGTCTTTCCTTTTTAGTAGTCAATAGGCGTATTACAGGGGGCTGGATAAATGGAACTAAGGCCATATATGAATATGCAGCAATTGCAATAGAAGATAGTAATTCAGGCGATAAACGCTTTGTAGTTAAGATGGCAGTAGGCCCATCGGCACCACCGATAATACCAATCGAACCACATTGAGCTGGGGTAAACCCGCAGGCATATCCAAGAAGGAATGTAGCAAATATACCAATCTGGGCAGCAGCACCTAGAATCATGGTCTTTGGATTAGAAATAAGAGGTCCGAAGTCAGTTGTCGCGCCGATTCCTAAGAATATTAAACATGGATATATCTCATATTTAATACCTAGGTAAAGTGTTCCTAATAAACCTTCATAACCTTCAATAGGTCGTATGGTTTCCCCATTTGGATAGATTAAACCAAGCAAACCCTTGTAATGTTCTACCGTTTCTTCTCCATAAATTGGATCCATAACTCCGGATAGAGGCAAGTTAGCTAGAAGCATGCCTACACCCATAGGAATCAATAAATAAGGTTCAGCCTTGCGAAATATGGCAAGGTAAAGGAGCAATACGGCGATTAGAATCATGATTAGATTTTTCCAACCACCATCAACAAAGAATTGAGCGACACCGGTCGAATCCCAGAATCCTTTGAAGAACCCTCCTAAATCGTTATAAGTAGAAAGCAACATAAATTAACCCAATACTACTAATGCATCGTTAGCATTGACGGCTTGTCCTTTGCTAACACGGATTTCTTTAACAATTCCATCTTTAGGAGCCTTGATTTCGTTTTCTAGTTTCATGGCTTCTAGGATTACAAGGTTGTCACCGGATTTAACACTGTCTCCAACTTTGACTTTTATTTCTAATATGGTCCCTTGCATTGGGGAATTAACAGGTGTTCCTTCTCCAACTGGGGCAGCCGCTTTAGGAGCTTCACTAGCTTTTGGGGCAGCTGGAGCTGCAGCTACTGGGGCTTTTGCCTTTTCGATTTTCATAGGTTCAGTCTCGCTGATACCTAGGATTTTTACTTCATATGTCTTTCCATTGACTTTGACTTTGTAGATTCTCATTTTTTCTTCTCCTGATCAATGCATTTGCAACTAATGACTTTAAAGTCTTCTTTGTTTTCTTTTCTAAAATCGATAGACACTACTAAAATTGCAGCCATCATATCATCATCAACCTCTGTGCCGTCTTCCATGGTTACGATTTCTTTAACATCGAGAGCACGGATATGATTTATACCCGTTAAAACCAAGGTAATGACTGCTAAAACAACAAAAACAACCAATATGCAAAGGAGACAAAGCAAAGCTGCGTCTCCAAAGTTCTCTATTGCCCATAAAGGTTGTTTAGCTGGTGTTTCAGACGAACTTCCACTAGAAGAAGAGGCTAAAGCAATCAAATTAATTAAACTCATAACTTAATCGAAAATTCCTCCGCTTCTAATCCGTATTTACGTTTTAGGAAGGAGATTGCAACTTGATCAAATAAGGCGATAGACAAGACATCTTCGTCGGTTTTGGCAATCTTCTTGTATTGTTTCTTTAGTTTTTCGAATTCAGGTTCAAGTTTATCGGCTGGACGATAAGTAATGACTTCATCGTCTCCGATAATCTTCTTCTTGACCTCTTCATTTACTGGGGCTGGTGCTTTTCCATAAAGGCCATGAAGATAATCCTTGATTTCTTTTGGAACCATCTTGTAACGTTCGCCAGTAATGACATTCATGACAGCTTGAGTACCAACCATTTGTGATAATGGGGTAACTAGTGGTGGGTAGCCTAAATCTTTCCTGACATTAGGAACTTCTTTCAAGACTTGGTCATATTTATCCATGGCACCTTGCTTTTCAAGTTGATTCATCAAATTAGAAAGCATTCCGCCAGGGACTTGGTATTTAAGAATACTTGGGTTGCAGCAAAGTGCTTTTGGCTTAAGTATTCCATTCTTTAAATATTTATCTCTAATTGGAGAAAGAATTGCAGCAGCTTCATCAAGCTTTTCTTGGTCTAGTTCGGGATCGTATTTAGTACCCTTTAAGACATAATTGAAGGCTTCGGTGCAAGGTTGGGAAGTACCTCCGGAAAGAGGAGATAAAGCCGTATCGATAATATCAACACCTGCTTCTATTGCTCTTCTATAGGTCAATTGGCAAACCCCACCAGTACAGTGGCTATGAAGTTCGATAGGAAGATTGGTATCTTTCTTTAATTGCTTAATCAATGCGTAAGCATCTTCTGGTAAAAGAACACCGGCCATATCCTTAATGCAAAGGCTATCGGCACCCATCTTTTCAACTTCTTTAGCAAGTTCAACATAATAAGAAACTGTATGTACTGGGCTTGTTGTATAAGATAAAGCGATTTGGCAATGTCCGTTATATTTCTTGCAGGCATCAACTGCTGATTTTAGATTCCTTACATCGTTTAAGGCATCGAATACACGGATAATGTCTATTCCGTTTTCGAGCGATTTTTGCACGAATTTTTCGACAACATCATCGGCATAATGGTGATAACCTAAAATGTTTTGGCCTCTAAATAGCATCTGAAGCTTGGTATTTGGACATGCTTTCCTTATTGCCCTTAATCTTTCCCAAGGATCTTCATCCAAGAAACGTAAGCAGGAATCAAAGGTAGCTCCGCCCCATACTTCTAGAGCATAGTAACCAGCCTTATCTAGAAGCGGCGCAACAGAAAGAATCTCCTCGGTCGTAAGTCTAGTCGCAAGAAGTGATTGAGAGCCGTCCCTAAGTGCTGTATCGACGATTTTTACACCCATATTTTCTCTCCTTTTATAAGTTGATAAAAATTTTTTCAAAATCAGCAACATTGTACTACATTTTTCAGGTAAAAAACTACCGATTATAAAAATAATCGATTTACCGATAAATTAATAAACACGTGAAAAGAAATTGTCTATTTCAAAAGGCCGAATATAGATAAAGACTAGTTATTCTTTGCTAAAGGCGACAAACGGATACCTATTAAACAAGCAACAGCAATCTTAAATGTATCACCAGGCAAGAAAGGGACAACGCATACTAGTAAAGCTTTGTAGATATCATATTTAAGATATAAGACAAACCACAATGTTCCAAAGGCATATAAAACAACAGTTCCAATTATCATGGCAATTGGATAAAGCCATTTCTTATTTGGGAATTTAGATATTAATAAAGAAATTAGGAATACACATGGGATATAACCAAATAAATATCCGCCAGTCGGGCCAAACAAGACTTGTATACCGCCTTGGAATTTGGAGAATACAGGAAGCCCTGCCATTCCTAATAACAAATACAAAACAACCGGAAGAACGGCAATTTTATAATCAAAAGTAGCCCCGATTATATAGATAACTAAGGTTGCCAAAGTAATAGAAACAGGATCTAAAGGTATTGATAAAGGCGATAAAACGCACATAAGCGCGGTAAATACACCTACTAGGCAAATACTTTTGACTATAGGGTTACGCAATACTTCTTTTTTGCTTTTTTTGGTTTCGTTTTCCATAACGGTAGATAGATTAGAATAAAGAAAAAGGGAATTCAAATAATTTAATATAAGGAAAACCTATTTTTATTTTCTCTTTTTGCAATCTAAATAGACCCTGTATCTAACTAAGTACAAAACTAGCAACTTAATCACCCTAATTTGCTGTTACAATAGAATATATAAATAGAGGCAATCAAAATGTATCAAATCAAATGTCCTAAATGCGGAGAAGTGTTCACTCCCGAAAAGAAAGAACTAGATTCCATCCTAAGCCAAATTAGAAATGAAGACTTTGAAAAACAAGTAGAAGCAAGAACCCAAGAAATAAGGAAAAACATCGAGAACGAGGCTTCATTAAAAGAAAAGATTTCCGCTACTCAACATGAAGCAATCATTAAAGACATGCAGGCAAAAATTGATCAAGCAGAAGCTAAGTTATCCACCGCCACTATTCAATCTAAAAACGAATTAGAGAAATCTTTGTCTTTGAAAGATAGCCAAATCAAAGAACTTCAAATCAAAAACGAGAATCTCAAAAAAGATATCCAAAATCAAATTGATTTAGCTAAGCAAAAAGAAATAAACGAAAAGAATGATGCCTTATCTAAATTAGAAAAAGAGCATTTAGAAGCCCTTAACGAAAAAGAAAAAGAAATCCTAGCTTTAAAAAAGGAAAAAGAATCTTTAGAGAAGAGCAAGGCAACAGATATTGAACTAGCCAAAAATAAAGAAAAGCAAGAATTGACCGAACAAATCAATACTTTAAAAAGTGAGTTAGAAAAAACTAAAGGCGAAGCCGAATTGGAAAAAAATAAGTATAAATACGAATTGGAAAAGGCTAACGATTCTAAAAACACCGAAATCTTAAAAGTTAAAAACGATTACGAAAATCAATTAAAAGAAAGAAGTGTTTCTGAACAAAACCAAAAAGAGAAATACGAATTAGAGTTAAGGCAAAAAGAAGACCAGATCAATTATTTCAAAGATTTGAAAACAAGAATGTCTACCAAGTTAGTTGGTGAAACATTAGAGCAACATTGTCAAATCAAGTTCAATGAAATCCGCACCACCGCTTATCCACGTGCATATTTTGATAAAGATAATGAAGTTAGCCAAGAATCTGGATCTAAAGGTGATTTTATTTTTAGAGACTTCACCGAAGACGGACAAGAATATATCTCCATCATGTTTGAGATGAAAAACGAAACCGAAACGAATACGAAAAAACATAAAAACGATGATTTCCTCAAAGAGCTTGATAAAGATAGAAACGAAAAGAACTGTGAATATGCCGTATTGGTATCTACTCTCGAGCCTGATAGTGAGCTTTATAATTCCGGAATAGTAGATGTTTCATACAAATACAAGAAGATGTTTGTAGTAAGACCTCAATGCTTCATGTCTATAATCGGGTTATTAACCAATGCCACTAAAAACTCTATCGAATACAAAAAAGAACTCGCTTTAGTAAAAGCACAAAATCTTGATGTTAATAACTTTGAGGACAACTTAAAGAAGTTCCAAGATGGATTTTCTAAGAACTTCCAAATAGCTGCAGGCAAATTCACCACCGCTATAGAAGAAATAGACAAAACTATCACTCACTTACAAAAAGTAAAAGAGAATCTTCAAAGCTCCGAACGTAACCTTCGCTTAGCAAATGATAAAGCACAAGATTTATCAATTAAAAAACTTACAAAGAACGCTCCAAGTGTAAAAGAAATGTTCGATAAAGCAAATCAAGAAGAAAAGGAATAAAGAAAATGTGTACAGCAATTTCATATAAATCCGGTTCGACTTATTTTGGAAGAAATCTAGATTATGAATTCTCTTACGGCGAAGAAGTTGTAATTATTCCAAGAAATTATCCAATTAAATATAAATATAAAGAAGAAAACTCATCACATTATGCAGTTGTAGGAATGGCGCATATTGAAAATAATTTCCCACTACTTTATGACGGCATAAACGAACATGGTTTAGGAATGGCCGGACTGAACTTTGTAGGCAATTGTCATTATGAAGAATTTAAAGAAAATAAAGATAATATCGCTAGTTTTGAATTTATACTTTATATTCTTTCCACATGTAAGAATGTTAAAGAAGTAAAAGAGAAACTAAGAACTATTAATGTTACAAATGATTCGTTTTCCCCACAATTACCGCCATCTCAATTGCACTACATAGTATCAGATGCCGATGAAAGCATAGTTATTGAGAATAGAATTGGTGGGATAAAAGTATTTGAGCATACTATTGGAGTTTTAACAAACAATCCTCCATTTGAATATCAAATGGCAGCTTTAAATAACTATAGAAGTCTTTCAAACAAAGATCCTATTAATACATTCTCTAAAGACATCGATTTATCCTTATATAGTAGAGGCATGGGCGCCATAGGGCTTCCTGGTGATTTGTCCAGTCAATCTAGATTCGTTAGGGTAGCTTTTACGAAGTTCAATTCCACCACCTCAAATAACAACATAGAAAATGTCAATCAATTCTTTCATATAATGCATAGTGTTGAGCAACAAAATGGTGTTTGTGAGGTAAAAGAAGGTAAATATGAATATACCATCTATACCTCTTGCTGCGACCTAAATAAGGGCATTTATTACTATACAACTTATAAAAATCATCAAATAAATGCGATTAATATGCATGATGTTGACTTAAATGCCACTGGTTTGTTCAAATTCAAGTTGATTGAGGAGGAACCAATCAATTATCAATCGAAATAGCCTTAGGCCAATAAACTCTTAATTCGTGGTTAAATAACCTTGTAGTAAACAAGTTAGAAAATACTTGAGCTTATACTAGATTCTCTAAAAAGCAGATTCTAGTTTTTTATTGACGAATTCTATACAAATCTTTTTATCTTTTGAATCAATCCTCTTCATTAATTAGAGAACACATCATTCCATGGCGTAGTCAAAGGACAAAAAAGAGTTCCAACATGAACATTAACGAAAAATTCCTTAAATATCATTTTTGCAATTAATGATAGTTTTAGTATAAAATATTGATAGTTTATCAAAGAGGTAAGTCATATGTTAAATTATGAAACTGAAACGCTTGAATTTAAGAAAACTTTATATGAAATAAATCAGGCAATGATTTCGTTAACGTCTATGCTAAACACCACTGGTCATGGTACTTTATACTTTTGTGTTGATAATAATGGGAACCCTGCAGAACAGCCTATTGAAAAGGATATAATCCAAAGGCTTTCTCTAATGATAAAATCAAGTATCAAACCAACCGTAATACCTTTGATACAATTTGATAGTTTAGACGGCATTCAAACTATCAAATTGACAGTTAAAGGTGAAAAAGCACCTTATTCGGCATTCGGTCATTACTTCATAAGAGACGATGATCAAGATATTGAAATGACACAGGATGACCTCGAGTCGTTCTTTAAAAAGAGACATTCAAATAATTCCACATGGGAACATTCATTGACGGATTTTACATCAGAAGATATAGATGAGAGACAACTAATCGAGATTATCAACAAAGCCAATGAGTGTCATAGGATAAAGTACGTATACAAGAACGTCGATGAAGCCCTTGAAATGCTATCTTTGGAAGAGGATGGTTATCTTAACAATGCTTGTTTTTCTCTTTTATCAACCAAAAAGCCCCATTTAATCGAAGAAATTGTATATGCAACTGATGAAAAACGGACGATAATCGATAAAAAGTGTTTTTACGGTAATATATTCGACTGTATAAAAGAAGAATTCTCCTTTATCAAAAAGAACATCCGTTGGGCCTTAAAACAAGTCGGCGATAAGATAGATGAAATCCCAGAAATTCCTTTAAACGCGCTTTATGAAATTGTTTTAAATAGCTTGATTCATAAAGATTATACTTCTGAGAAACCTAACAAAATTGAGATTACTCCAGGGTCAATAAGCATTTCAAACCCAGGGGAAATGTCTTCCTCTTTTTCCATAAATGATTTTTATAAAGAAACATTAGGAACCCAGCCAAGAAACCCATTAATCGCGATAATTATGTATTTATCAGGAGAAATTAAAGATCTAGGAGGCGGATTTAAGATAATCTTAGATGCTTTAAAAGAAGTGGGAATTTCATATTCAATTAGAAATGAGAACGGTTACTTTTCTTTCATAATAAAAAGAAGAAGCCAAGATCAAAATGAAAAAGAAAAGAAGTTAAACGAGAAAATAGGCGATTTGAAGCTTACAAAGGCCGATAAGGCATTATTAGACTATTTTAGACAGAACGACACTCTAAATAGCATTTCTAACGCTTCTAGCGCACTTTCTTTGTCTACAATAACCATTCAGCGTTCAATTAATAAACTTGTCTCTAGTGAAATCATAAAACGCATAGGCAGCAAAAAGGAAGGCTATTGGAAATTAAAATAGGCCATGCAAGCAAGGCCTATAAAGGAGGAACAGTGGTGGGTTAAAGGATTGTAACCTTCAAGTTTTGATATACTGCAGCAGCTCCACAAGTATATAAAGCGGCAGGGCCATGGGTTGGGCCAGTTAAACTTAGATAAGTCAAAGATAACTCACCATTAATATACAAAGAGATATTATTGCCTTTCGCGACTGCTTTAAGATGTATCTTTTTCCCACTTGGAAACAAGTTAATTCCAGCGTCACTAGGCCCGGAAAGGGTATCGCCATAATTGCATTCCTTAATAGACACACTTGAGTTACCTAACCCACAATAGAAGCCTTGGATTGAATCATCACTATCTGAACTAGCAAAGGCAGCATTTGAACCTCTAAGCAATATTCCGGCACTTGTAGCCTGCGTTTCTCCATCAAGAGTCATATCGACTTCAACTTCATAATCTCTCATTGTAGAATCGCCAATATATAGAAGTTGTCTATTCCCGCTTAAGGCATAATGGCCATCATATTTTATCTTCCACATATTTACATAATTAACACCATGAGTAACAAATGATTTCAAATCATTCTCAAATGTCAATTTATTATTTGTAGTCTTATAAAATTCGCCATTGATGAATTCGACACCGTCTTCAAGACCATAGAAGGTGAGATAGTGGGTTCCTTTACTTCCTTCTATTTGACCAATATTAACCTTAATAACGTCATCCAAAGAACTATATGAAGGAATCTTACACTTATAGGTTTTTCCATTATCTAGCCTTATTCCAATGTATTTGCCCATGGATGTATAAGGAACAGTTAGATCGATTCCATAATTGCTGTCTTCATTTAGATAAACTCTATAAGAAGCTCTTTCGCCTTTATTAAGTCTAACGGCTTTAGATCCATCAACCCCGTTCCCGGCTTCACTCTTTTCAATTCTTACTAAATCTGATTTAAAAGTCGATTTTTCTTCATCATATTCAGAGGCATAGAATTTATCTTGTTTCCAGTCTCTTTTCTCACTTGAATCAAAGGCGTCATTCGTAAAGGCGGTGAATGAATAATCGCTTCCTTCTTCATAACCGATTTTGCCTTCTTTTAAAGCAGTGTCTAACATAACGTCAATCTTCTTCATTGAATCAAAATAAAGCGCAAATCTTGAATCTTTATATTGAATACGATATGAATGCAAATAGTCGTAATCATATTGTTTATTTAACGTAGAAGAGGCTAAAACTTTATCATTTCCATTACTAACTTGATGCAAACTTATCTTATTAGAATTATTAATTACATAAGCATAATCAGTTGGAGAAGAATAAGACAAAACCATCTTCTTTCCTTCGCCTCTTGTATTGAATTCAACGGTAAAATAACTGGAGGTAGACTTATTAGAAAGAACAAAGCCATTCTCTAAATCAAACCCTTCTTTATTATAGGAAGAGAAGTCAGGCATCTGAGGAACTAGATTATCTTTCTTTTCAGGATGATTAACACCTAATTCAGATCCATTAAACAACATCCTAGCCATATTAAAACGCCTATATGGTCCGTTTAAACTAATTAAATCGTGATAGACCATGTAGTAGGAATCCATGTTTGGGCCTAATACAGAAGCACTATGTCCTAATCCGTTATATTCGCTAGATGTATTAAGCAAAATACAAGATCCATATTGGAACGCGCCCCTACGGAACATAGCTTTATCAGTTACATTTGAATCAAAATATGAATAGGCGACTCTGTATCCAGGAGAAGTGACTGCGGTTCCCGTAAATGTTAAATAATAGAAACCATCTTTCTTAATTAAACCTGGACCTTCAGTCCATCCACCGATCATTGTATTCTCCAAATTAACTTTTCCGATGATATTTAAATCATCATCCATTTTGTTAATTCTGATTCCGTCGTTATTTGCCCTAAGGAAATATAAAGTTTCATCATCATCTAGGAAAAACGAACCATCAATTCTTTCACCGAAATTGTCAATGTATTTAACAAATGGACCCTCAGGTGAACGTGAACGCAATATATAGTGCCCTTGCCCTCTTCTTGATTCACACATATAGAACCAACCGTCTTTATAAATAACTTCAGGGGCATACGCTGTAAAAGTAGATTCGTCAACTGAAACATATCCCTCAGGAAGTCCTTCGGCCTGTACTTTTTCCCAAGTGAGCATGTCTTTTGACTTCCATCCCATGACGCCTGTTTCCATAGATTTAGTGGAAACAATTAGGTAATACATCCCATCGTATCTATAAACAAAAGGATCGCCACAGCCATAAGAATCCCAATAATCTGGAATCCTATCTTTTCCATAGGAATTATCATACATTTCACGGGGGGAAGAAGAAGTTAATTCAGTTGTAGAGCAAACATCACTATTTGTATCGACTTCGCCACAAGAAGACAAAAGAAGTAGGGGAATAAACGCTAAACTTAATACACCTTTTTTCATATCTTTCTCCTTTTATTTCAAATTAGAAGCCGAATCAATCCAAACAAATGTAGATGGATTGGAATTATTGGTCTGAACTTCATTTACTTTCATTGTTGAATCTAGTTTCGTAAATTCAGGGTTAAATAAAGAACAGGTAAATCCAATGTCCTTATCTTTGTATGTGGAAGAAACCCCATCTAAAGGCAAGCTAACAACCAGATATTCAGAAGATACCTCTAAAGTAATTCCAGCCTGCAAAATAGCCTTGTTTTTGTTATCTGGGCCTAACATAAAGTAATCTTTAACAGTCTTTTCTTTTAGTTTTATTCTTAAGCACCAAGTAGAGTTATTTCTAGTGGTAGAATCCTTACTAGAGGCGTCGAAATAGAAGGTGATTGAATAATTACTCATTAAAGTCTCATCAACGGCCTTGACCCTTAATTTAAGGGTATTTTCTTTTCTATAAACATCGACTGGATTGTCTTTAATTAGACCAACAGAAGTTAGATATGGAGTCGTATCTTTTATTGGATCATAATCATTAGAGAATAATTCCCCACTAGAATCAATCCAGGCGAATGTAGATGGGTTTGACATGCTCGCCTTGCCGTTCTCGCTAGTCATTGTAACCATTACTTTTTGAGTAGTTAAATCAGCCGAAGCAAGAGCAAATGCAACAGGCTTAGAAACATATTTTTCGTTGATTAATGACAATGAATAGCAAAGATACATATATCTATCATCAACCATTACAGATAACTTGTTTTTGCTAGCGACATCTTTGTTTAGATTTGGGCCGCCTAAATAGAAGAAATTGCTAACTCCTCCAACTGGAGTAAGTCTTATACACCAAGAGTTTTCATCCCTAGCAGTTTTCCCATATTCTCCGCCATCGAAATAGAACCAATAAGCTGAATTTTCACCCCATCCAGCCCCTTTGTTGTCTAATCTAAAGGCAACTTCATCATCTTTTCTAAATACGCCTATATCGATTTCTGGATGATTAGCAGAAGTAGTCTTTCCTGCTTTTAAACTGCCATATCCCAATTTATATTCATGGGCATCCTTTGTTTCATCATAAGTAGGAACAGGAGGGATAGAAAGGCTGTTTTTATCATAAATGAAGTAGGCATCCGGCTTTTGCGGATTAGCAAAATTACCCTTATAAGTTAATCCATACCACATCTTTGAATTAGTAGTCTTTGATGAATATTTATCAACCAATCCGAAAGCAACTCCAATCTTAGTATTGCGTTCAATTCCTATTTGTTTATAAGGAATAGACATTTCAATTGAATAACCTTCATCTACATCGTCTTCCTTATTCATTGTGCCATTTAGAATGACTTCATATTGGACTAATCCAGTCCAGGAAGACCAACCAGATCCATTTCCAACCAAAACACGGGTCTTATTATGGATTCCAAGATTAATTTGATAATCATCAGATTGAGGACGCTCGCCTCCGTTTAGAAGGGTGTCTAGATATATTTCTACGGAGTCGCTTAAGGAAACGTTATTGCCGTTATCATTGCCAACTGTTAATAAGTTTGGATCGGTAACTTTAACAAATACACATAGTTCCTTTTCGCCTCTATAGAGCTTAAAATCAGCCCTATATCTTTAGTTTTCTGTGTTATTAGCAGATTTTGATTGATAGGTTATTGAATAAGTAGATGAAGCATATTCGCTTTTCCAGGCATCTTCGTCATCTTTCCCATCAATATTTAATTCAGGGTTTTCAAAATTGCCGTTATAAGAGAAAGCGTCATGACTATCCATATAAGGGTCATCTACTTTTATCCCGCAGGAAGCAAGTAAAGAAGAAAGCAAAATCATTAGAAGTAGTTTACGTTTCATAAATTGCCTCCGAAAATAGTTAAATCGGTCGATGTAGCGCCTTTAGCAATTACATAAATCAAGCAGAATAGGACAATTGCCAAAATCAAAGAGGCCCAAATAGCTACAACAATAACATTTCTTTTCATAAAACCCTCCTTGCTTTGAAATCGCTAAATTCAACATTAGAATTTTCGCTTCTATAAAGTCCATCGCGCCCAAAAGTATTTAATGAAGGATGATAAATATTAAACACCAAGGAATCGTCTAGATAGATATTTAATAAAGAATCTTTGTAACTAACCCTTAATGAATATTCTTTATTCTCTTCGATAGGAAGTGGCTTATCAAAAATCCTCGTGGCCTTATATCTATAATCATCAATTACTAAAAGTTTATTCCTAAATCCTACAAATAAACCATTTAAATGATGTCTGCATTGAATCGTATCTTTAGAAAAGGAAGTTACATTTAACAAGATCCCTGCTTCTGAATAAGGGGTAAAACCTTTATTAACAATCTTAACGCTTATTTCGTTATTTCCTTCGGTTTCATTAATTTGGAATTTATCTATTTTCTCTTCGCTAGAGAAATTCGAATAAGATTCTAAAGATTTAACTTCTTCTAGTTTCAAGCCGACTATTTGAACCTTATTTTTATCGAATTCGATATAGAGGGTCCCCTCTTTTTCTAATTCTATCGTTCCTAGCGAAACAAATAATGAAGCAAATTCAGATTTATTAGAATCGATTTTATATGGTTTCCCATTAACCTTGATTACGGTTTCTTCTTTCCAATTCAATAACAAAGACAATTCATAATTAGTCTTGTCTTTTGCAACATAATCAAAATTAATCTTCCCATTTTCGTTATTGAGGAAATCAGAAGAATAATAACAAGGAATAACATGTTTAAATTGATTATCTTCTATGTTTGAATAACCAAAGAATCCAACGTGGTTTCCTTTTTCTTTCTTGTAACCCAAAACACCAGGAAGGATAGGGTCAAAACAAGAAACATTAGCTGTGTCGATATAGATATATAACTTATCTTTATTCTCAATCCTAACTGTATGAGAATAATTAAAATCAAAATTATTTATAGACTTTTCGACTACATGTCCTTCATGAATTAAGGAAATATAACCATTTGCAAAAGATAAGGAATAACCATTGCCTAATTCTATAATGGCCTTATCATCCATAAAAGCTTCTAGGACAAATTCTTTTTTAGCAGTCTCATCAAAATTAAATACAGTTTCTTTATCTTTTCCCCTATATGAATTTGTAGGCTTACGGTATTTTTCTACCTCAAAGAAAGTAGGGGAAGTGCTTACATTTCCATTCTTGATTAATAGCCTATCGAAGTTAACTACTCTTTTATGTCTACTTGGTGCATTTTCCATTCCGTGATAGAAAATTAGATAAGAACATAGGTTCGGAGATAAAACTTCACTAGAATGTCCTAATTTTGATATAGGAGTATCCGTGCTAATAATTAAAGGATTATTAATTCCATCAACATAAGGTCCATCTAAATGTCTAGAAACGGCATAATTAACCCTATACCCAGTTGCACAATAATGGTTGCCACAATAGAAGAGATAATATTTCCCTTCATAATTGATTAACGATGGCCCTTCTGTCCAGCCATCCAAAGATAAAGGAACTAAACGATGGTTAGATACATTCCCGTTTTCATCCATATCTAAAATGATGGTCCCGCTAGAAGAAGCTCTTAGAAAATGTAATTTACCTTGTTTAGATACAAATAAGCTTCCATCAATCATCGAATTGATATTATCAGTAATTCTAATAAATGGACCAGTTGGAGAAGTAGAAGTAAATACATAATGGCCATTCCCTCTAGGAGAAGTAACCATATAGAATTTACCAAATGCATATAAAACTTCTGGGGCAAATGAACAAATTGCTTTAGGATCACTAGTTATCTCACCTAAATCTTCATAATTGATTAAATCAAGCGAAGAATAAACCCTAGGTAATCCTTCTGGATTGGCAGAGGTAAAGTATAAATAATAAGTTCCGTCATGCCTTAAAACATAAGGATCTCCATAATCACGGAAATTATTCTCTTTGAAATCTATCGGATTGCAGTGCTTCATTATTCTTTGACCCCACTCATCGTAATGGAACCCACAAACATGTTCCTGAATATTAAGAAGAAGATAATCATAGGTATCGAGCTAACAAAAGCCCCGGCCATCATAACAGGGAATTCAAGATTGCCGCCTGTATCGCTATTTAATAGATTTAGAACAACTTGGACAGTCCTTATATTCTCGTTTGTTAGGTATAAAGAAGGTGCAAAATAGTCATTCCAAATTCCTACAAACCAGAAAATTATCTGCGCAAAAATGGCATTTTTTGCTAAAGGGAGTGCGATTTGCCAATACATTCTAAAGAAAGATGATCCATCTATTTTTGCTGATTCGATAATAGAATCATGGATAGCGCCTTTCATATAAGTAATAAGGAAGAACATCATGGAAATTCTTCCAAATAGACCAGGAATTATAATTGGCCAAAGCGTTCCGATTAAACCCATCGAATCATAGGCTCTATATTGAGGAAGCATGACTGCGCTATAAGGAATCATCATACCGACCATGATGGTAATTAATAATGCTTTCTTATGTCTAAAATGCATCTTAGCAAAAGCAAAAGCCGCCAAGGAAGAAACAAAAGTTCCAACCGGAATAATGCTGATTTCAATGATAACAGTATTTAAAATAGCCCTACCGAAATCATATTTGTTGAATAGCTTTTCAAATACACCCCAGTTAGGATTAGCAGACCAAAGAACTAAATCTAAGGACATGTTTTCAGCAACGCTTTTTAAAGCGCTAGCAAACATCCAATAGAATGGGAAAAGCATTGTAAGGGCTAATAAAATGACAATTACGGTAGAAACAATATAAATTATCTTTTCCGATGTGGAAAAACGTGAAAACCTCGCGAATTTCTTTTTCTTGCTATTTGATGCTTCTTCGCTTTGGGCAAGAGCCAAAGGAACATTGTTCAATAACTCAACTCTATCCATAATTAAATATCAAACATCTTGCTCCTCTTGAATTGGATAATGGTAACTAAGGCAATAACAACGGCTAAGCTAACAGCTGCTGCTGAAGCCATCCCATATTTCCCATCTTCTATACCATATGTCCAAATGTAATAAATAATTGTCTGTGCAGGCTTTGTACCTTTGGTAAATATTGCTGCATCGGCATAAGCCTGCAAATGAGAAATAATTTGGGTTACCACTAAATAGAAAGTAGTAGGGGAAACCATTGGGACAGTGATATGCATAAATTGTTGCCACCTAGATGCCCCATCGATTTCAGAACATTCATAATAATCATCAGGGACATTATTGAGTCCGGCAGCATATAGGATCATTGTTCCGCCCATGCCACCCCAGACACCTTTTATGAAGATAGCAATCTTAATCAAGAAGAAATCATTATTATCAAACCAGTTGATATGGAGATTAAACATCTTGTTGATCAAGCCATATTCATAATTGAACATGTATTGCCAAATAACGCAGATTGAAACAGCACTAGTAACGGCAGGCAAATAGAACAGCAAGGACAAAAGCTTTGACCCGTGTGCTAATTGCTTCAAATAAACAGCTAGCAGCAATCCTGCGGTTATCCCTAACGGAATTGATAAAAGCAAGACAACCGTATTAGATACCGCATTAATGAAATCTTTGTTCTTAAAAAGGTTGATGTAGTTATTAAAACCAACCCACTTACCACTATCCCTAATCGGATTATAGTCGGTGAAAGATTGATATATGGAAAACCCAGATGAAACTAGGGTGAAAATAATAAAGCCAATTAAAGGAACTAGAATGAATAAGAAAGCAGTTCTTTCTTCTTTCTTCGCGCTTTTAGAAAGCTTTTCCTTCTTTTTCGAATTCTCTAAGGCGTAATTTTCTAACCTTAGTTTATCTAAAATATCCTCGCGCATAATTAATCTTGCATTGCAATTGCATTCTCATCCAAGGAATCTTGGTGAGTAGAATAATACTCATCTAGATATTCAGAAGCGCTTTTTAAGCCCGTGTTTACATTATCGGCAATATTGCTAATCAAATCATCATAGGAAGAATTGTAATATAGATAGTATCTAGCGCGGTTATGATAAGTAACCTTGTCATTTCCAGTTGTAATATCTAGCCAGACATTCTTATGTTCTGGGAGGGTTTGCCTTCCTTCTAATCCGACATTATTGATCCAATCAGTCTTGGCCATGCTCATTAAATTAGGCATGGCTTGCCCTAATTGATAATTAAGTCTGGCACATTTTTCTCCGAGAGTTAGATATTTGGCCAAACGAATAGATTCTTCTTTTCTTTTAGTTTCATTCTTGTTGAATTTACGACAACTAAGGGCAACAGAGCCGATCCAAGAAGTGGATTTTGCTCCAGTGGCAGTTCCATATGGTGTAGGCATGATATCAAAATCGAAATCAATTGAATTCCAATACGCTTTTTGATCCCAAGGGCCCATGAATGTAACTAAACACTTTTGATTAAGGAATCTTTGATAACCGTTGCTTGATTTAGCTTCTTTAGCATTAGGAGCAATTCCGTGTTTTAAACTCAAATCGGCAATCCATTGGATTGCATCTTTGAAGTTTTTGCTATTGATAGTAGATGTTTTAGTATCTTCGCTCCAGAAATCGGCATTATTAGAATATACAGCATGCATTGGTTCATAATAGCCAAGAGGATAAGCGTTATATTCGTTATCTTTGAATTTTGAGAAATATTCAACAAATTCAGTCCAACTCATTGGATCAGTCGCACTTGGAAGTTGAAGCTCTTTACCGTTTTTGCCAGTTAATTTCTTGGTTTTGATAATGTTAAGCATCGCAGTCTTGTTATAGACAAGGCTATAAGGACCCAAATCTTTAGCAAGCCCATATAGAGCGTCGCCTTTTCCAAGTTGTTTGGTCTCAGAATCATATCTAAACATTGTCTTGGCAACTGGCCAAATGTCTTTTAAATCATCTTCGGTAACATATTCAGAAAGATCTAGAAGCTTTCCGGCACTAACCCATTGAAGGAAGTCATAATCAGGCATATAGAAAACATCTGGAAGATTCTTTGATTTGTTTTGAAGCAATTTAGAATAATTGGTTGCACTGACGGCTTCATATTTGACTCTGACACCAGGATTATCTTCCATGAAATTATTAATCATAATTTGGAAATTTTCTTGCTCTTCAGCAGAACCCCAACCAAAAAACTTAATCGGATCTTCTTCACCGTTTTCACCACAAGAAGCAAGAGTAGCGGCTCCTAATAAGCATAAACAGGAGATTAATTTCCATTTTTTCATAAATTACCTCAATTGGCTAAAAGCCAACATTTCTAGATATTATAAATTTTCCTTTTTTGTCGAGTAATCTTCAATATATAGCATTAATAGAAAATTATCATTTTTTGTTTTTGTCAAAGCCAAAAATATCAAAGCAAAAGTAAAAGAAATTATTATTTTTTATTAAATTATTCAGAATAAAACCACATTTTATCGCAAAAAGTAAAATTCACGTTATTAAAAACCGTTATCTTATCATCGCAGCAAGAAATATATCTACATTAGCATAAATTGTTAAAAAGCCTTGCGGTTTAGGCAAGGCTAGTTAATTAAACAATATTATTTATTATTCTTTTCTTTTTCTAGTAGTGGCAACAACAATAGCAGCACCAAGAAGAACAACTCCGCCGATTAAGCTAGAGACAATAGCTCCTCCGCATCCACCTTTGCTAGAATTGCTAGTTTCAGAAGTGGTTGAGGTATCTACACTATTAGATGAGACGGAACTAGAAGTTATTTCAGTAGAAGAGGAAGAAGAGGTATCTGGAATTGGATCAATTTTAACTTCTCTACCCATGAAGTTTTCAAATTCTTCAGTTCCATATTTCTTTAATACTTCATCATATAGATATAAAGCAACTTGCTCATCGCTTCCATTAGAAGCAGCAGTGTTAGTCTTTAAAGCTTCTTTAGCTTCGGTTGGAATTGCTTCATAAGCAGTTTTTAAGGCAGTCCATTGTTCAGCCGTTGGCTTAGTTATAGTTCCTTCTTCAACCTTAAGGGTTTCTCTAACTAAATTAATGAAATCGACATAGGCTTTATAACCCGGCTCCATTTCATAAACCGCTTTTAAGGTGATGTTAGAAGTAATGGAGAAGTCTTTGTAATTTAATTCTTCTTCAGTTCCATCAACTACCCATTTGCTAAATATATATCCTTCTTTAGTTGGGGCTTCCGGAAGAGTTAATGATTCCCATTTCTTTAAAGTAATAGGAGCAACTTCGCTTCCGCCGTCAGTATCGAAGGTAACTGTGAACGTTTCAGGATTGACGTATCCATTTTCTTCTAGCAATACTTGAGCAAACATGCGTCCTACTTCGAGTATATCTTTACTAGAGAAATGCCATGGATCGTTATTATCTTCAGGATTTGGAACTACCATTCCCTTTGTATCAATAACACGAACGTCATCAACAGTCTCGGAAACCAATTGAATTTGTTCCCTGACTATATCTTCGTAGTCGGCTTTAATTAAGTTGTCATTAATTTTAGCAACAGCAGCTTCAACCTTGCCATGTTGCATTGCGAGCTTTGTTTCGATGGAAGCAATATCGTTTCTTAAGTCATTAATTAAATTAGTAAGATGGTGTGCATACATTGATGCCATAGTCTTACTACCAGCATCGGCACATCCTTGGAACCACATGAATCCTTTGATAACAGGAGTGAATCCACGGTCGATTAAATCTCTTAATCCAGATTCTATGATTGATAATAGATTTGTATATAGGAGACCAGATTTTGCAACTAGGTTATCAGTTTCTTCTTCTAATGAAGTAGTGGAAAGCCAGTTGCCATAGGCATTGCAAACATCGCTAGTAGAATTAGCAAATCCAGTAGCACCGACTGCATATTTGATAATAGCAGCTTGTTTATTTGATTTTTCTAGTATTGGAGAAGCATATTCGCCAAATCCTAGTTCAGGTCCCATATAGGCAGCAGCCGTGCCTTCTCCAGCACGAACAACATCGAATTCCATGTTACCTTTAGAAGGATCGTTTAATTTAGTAGCGCCATAATAGAAGATGTTCTTATAGCCGTTTTCGTATTCTTTTACTTTTTCATTATCAACGCTTCCGCCATAAGTGTAGCCGTTATATAAACCATTAATTGGAGTTTGACCGGCAGCATTAGATTGACCAGCAATCAAATAGACATCAATTGCTTTTTCGGAGGTAAATGTAACTTCAATAGAAGTATTTCTAGTGATGTTATCGATAACTACTTGCTTAGCAGGTCCGATGTTCTTGCCATTAACAACAACATTGGCAATCGAATAGCCTTCATTAGGAACAATGTCTAGCTTCTTGCTCGAATGGGCATCCATCGAAATATCAGAAGTTAATATGGTTCCTCCGTCTTTAATGACCCCGTTAGTTAATGTTGGAATAGAAACTGTATATGGCCCGCTTGCTGGTTCTTCAGCAATAATGACTGAATTGGATGGATATTCAACCGCTCCCTTATCAGAAGTAGTGAAGGATAATATTTCGAAATCGGAGATATACCTAGCAGTGTCGTTACCGGAATTACATCTCAAACCAAAATGCTTTCCATCACCTGAACTTATATCTAATGTAGAGGTTCCTGCAATAGTTCCTGCTTCATAGTCGGCTTTATTAGCAAAGACAGTAACAGTAACTTTATTGACCTTGAGCCTTATTTTTAAATAAGGATTAGTTCCATCAACGGTTGCAAAATTAGTTCCTTTTTTATAACTACCAACAGCTTTGCCTTCTTGCATAGTTACTGTATCAAAACCAACATAAGACTTATTAACATAAGCGGAATTTGTATGAACTAATTGGGTGCGAATAACAAAATAGTTACTATTTAAATTAGCGCTTGGTGAACCAATTACAATACCTGCTTGGTCAGAGGTTCTTATATTCTTAGTTGTATGGTCGGCCGGTGTGGTGTTTTTAAGAGCGAATTGGCTATCAAGGCTAACGGCAACATCCATATCAAAGGAATCATATTCTTGATTTATAGTTGATAACTGGGTGCCATATTTTGCTCCGGTAGCGCTAGATTTGGTGTCGCAAATCTTGTTTGTATCTCCAAACCTTTCATAAGTCATTAGTTTATTAACTTTAGTGACTTTCTTATCATCTAAGAAATCGAAAGTAGAAGTAGGTACAACAATCTTTTTATAATTAGGATTAGCTTCGTAGAATTTGAAATCATCATAGTGTAATGAATCATATCCCGTGCCAATATTTGCAGCAAATCCACAAGACCCGTTAGTATTTGGCGATCTTTTGAAGTTGGCTTGCGCAGTAGTCAAAATTGATTTTCCATCAATAAAGAGGGTGCATTGGTTATCGTTGGCCATAACTCTAACTATATGCCAATCAGCCCAGGTAAAACTATCGCCCATTGCAGCTGGAAGTCTTACCGTGCTAGCCCAGCCATTAGATTCAGCCCCATATTCCCAGAAGCCAATCGCATAGTTAGTAAAGCAAATGCCTCTACCTTTGAAAGTATGATGGGCAGATTCTGGTTGTTCGTTTTGAACAAAGAAAGGAATCATTGAATTTATTGTCAAATGCTTTCCTAATTCTGAAGAATAGGCATCTATATATTGTTTAGATGTCATATTGGTATCGGCTCTGACTTTAACTTCAAAAACATAATTTTTGGAATTAGAGTCGCCATAAAGGAACTTGCCAAAATCGCTAGGATTGTTATGTCTTTTATATTGGATGTGGTCTTGGCCGTTAAATAACCAACCAAACTTGGTTAGATCTCCATCAGCATACGTGTAGGCAGATCCTCCTTTAGCATAAGACCATCCATCTTTAAGTTCGCCATTAAAATCATCATAGAACGATAGGTTATAGCTATGTTCCGTGTCAACTTCACCTTCGGCAAAAGTTAAAGAAGCGTTGGAATTAGGCAAGGCTAGGGCAGCTCCAAGAAAAGCTAACCCCAAAAAGCGAATAAGTGATTTTTTCATAATATTCCCACTTTCTTTTTTGTTAACATAATTTTAGATTCCTTTAATAAACGCAAAAAGCCAAACTCTAAAAGAATAATTCTTTTATTTTTAATCTTTGCTATAAGCATCGGTTTCTTATTCATTATTAAAATATATGAAAAACAAATAATTTACGGATAAATTCTAATATTTTTTATCTTTTCTATAATTATTTTTAAGTTTAATATCAAGTTATCAAATTATTAATTATTGTTTATGAAAGCAGTACTAAATCGCGATTTCTCGCCAAATTACAAGTTGTATAGAGTCTCTGTCGACAGGGATAGAAGTGGCCTTTTTTACCGCATTATATTTACAGGCTACGAAGAAGATGGAAGGAACCATTACCTAAAAAGAAGCGAACATAATTCCTATATGTTTACCTATTGCATTAAGGGGCATGGCTATATCAAATACCATAACAAGGTAAATGAGTTCAAAAAGGATGATCTAATCTTTATCAACTGCATGGATGAACATGAAATGTGGACTGATAAAGACGGGATGACTTTGATATATATCCACCTTCAAAGCCCAGCTCTAGAATCTTTCCTTGATTATGTTTATAACACAACTGGGAACATCATAAAGATTCCAAATGATTCAATTGGATTTGTCCCAACAATAAAAGGAATACACAAATCAATAGATGAAAAGAAATTCGATGAATATGAAGCATCGGAAAAGATTTATGAATTGATGCTTAGGTTAAGAAAGCATGTGCACAACATGTCTAACTATATAACTTACGCCCCTGAAACGGTTAGAAGGGCGACTGAATACATAAAAGATAATCTAGATTCCAAATTGACTCTAGATGAAATATCAGAACAAGTAGGTTTGTCTAAATTCCATCTAGAAAAGAAATTCAAGGAATGCCTAGGAATGCCTATTGGCCAATATGTAGCAAAGAAACGACTAAAGAAAGCGCAGCAACTATTAATCCAAACCGATTCAAGCGTTTCTGAAATAGCAACAGCGGTAGGTCTATTAGATTCACAGGTATTGATAAGGATGTTTAAAAAATACCTAGATACAACCCCATATCAATATCGAATCAAATTCCAGATTAAATATTAAAAAGGCTTAACCAAGTAGAAATTAACTACACGGGTTAAGCCTTTTATTTTACTTAGATGTTTGAAGTTAGAGTAAGCGCAATTGAAGACAAGTCTAGTTTTCTTAGTTCTTTCTTCTTTTCCTCAGCTTCTTTAGTTTTCCCTTCTCCTAATAAAGCAAATATTTCTAGTTCAAGAGATTTAATCGTATTGACCCTATCGATATCATAGGCAAATGGAAGCCTAGTCGGAGCCCCAACACCAAAATAAGAATCTAAATCCCTATTCTCATACAAATCTTTACCAGTCTCATATAAAGCATCTAATTTAGCTTTTGCTTCTTCTTTTCTATTAAGAAGTTCATAACATTTAGCAGCAAAATAGAAATTTGGATTTGGACGCGCCAAGGAAGAAATTCCTTTTTCCAGATATTCATTCATCTTACTAGTTTCACCTAGTTCTTTGCTAACTAATGCCAATTTGTAATAAAGGTGAGAATTATCCGCATGCAAGGTAATAGTTTCATGATAATTCAATGGATAATCTAGGCCGATTAGATAATATTCTTTAGCCTTTTGGTAATTACCTTTATTAAATTCATCATTGCCTAACAAGAAATATAGGTTTGAGTGAAGAGAGGTTAAGTTGCCTTCTCCACCTTCATAAGTATGGAAACTATGTGTCTTTAACATAGAAATAGCTTTTTCATATTGTTTTAAATCAACTAGATAAGAAATATATTTAGTTAAAACATCATCCCTAGAACTAGCTACATCCAAATTGGATTCAATGAATTTTACCCTATCTTCTAGAGGGATATTCAAGCTCGCTTCCATCATTACTAATTCATAGAACACTCTTCCATTTTTAGAAAGTTCGAATGCTTCCTTTAATAAGATATAAGCTTCTTCTTTCTTGTTTAGATGGTCAAAATAAGCAAGAGAGAGATTCCTTAATGATGGATAATAAGTAATCTTTTCATTAACCTTTTCGAATAAGGAAGCCGCTAATTCATATTGATCACGATGGTAATATAGGCACCCCATGTAGTAATTAGCCATAGGAGTTGAAGCGGATTTTAAGACAATTACATCGAAATCATCATTAGGGAAGCAATGATATGGATCTGCTTTTTCAGCCATATCGATATATCTAGTTTCTTCTCCATCGTTTTTAAGTTTATGAACATAGGCTAAATAATAATAGACAAGTGGGTTCTTATTAGATTTCTCTAAATATTCAATAGAGAGATCTAACATTCCAAAATTAAGTAATTCCCTAACTATTATCAAAGTTCTCTTAATATCATTGCCATTAAAGAATAATGGATCTATTTCATTAACTTTCTCTTCTACTTTAGAATCATCTTTTAGTAGGCCTAGCATATATATAGCAAGAGGGTTTTTAGCATTTGTTTCTAAGGATAATTCTAATAATCTTATAGCTTCTTCTTTATCGCCTTTTTTAGATGCTAAACCCGCTAAAGCATAATAGGAGCAAGAACGTGTCCCATATTGCCAGACGGCTTTATAGAAATCATTTTCCGCTTCTGAATCCAAACCTAGATATCTATTGGCAACGCCTCTTCCATAATAGCAAGATGCATTCTTAGGGTTAGCGTTTCTTAAGCAAGCTTTTTCTATAGCCTTTGAATAATATTGCTTAGCCAAATCAAATCTAGCGTTATCTAGACAAATATCACCCATTGCTTCATTGCATCTATAATCAGCAGGATCCCTTCTTAAGGCTTCTTCTAGATAATCAGTTGCCTTATATGCGAAGTGGTTATATTGATATAGATGATATCCGTGCAAATATAATTCTTCGTTTGTCTTTATATCTTTTGGGCGCGGAGAAATCGGCCTTGGTTTTATTGGCTCATGTTCCTTTAGATTGTTCCTGAAAGCGACAAGTTCTTTATTGTTTTTATCTTTAACAAATACTTCAATTAATTTGATATCCCCATCAAAATCAAATTCATCGATATAAGGGTCTTCAATTAATAAATCGACTTTCTTGCTAAATAATTCCTTTCCGTTTGAGGTGACTATTATCTTTGAACCTAGGAAATTACCAGATGGGCAGACGCCTACGAATAATTTATTTCCCTTCTTATAGAAATTAAGCGCGGCATCTAGAGTTACGGCCTTTGGCTCTCCGATTTTCTTAATTGGATACCAATATTGGTCAAATTCTTTCTTTTCATATGGCTCAATCATCGTGAAATCTGGCTGGTTATCGGTATAACAGCCAGTCATAAGTTCACAATATTCGCTGCCATCATCAGTTAGATTCTCACACCACTTAGAAGCAAAAGGAGAATTGCCCCAAATCCAAAGTTTCTTTCCAGGGGCGGTATGGTGATTAGAAACCATGGCAACCCCAGCTTCTTTCCCATAATCATATCCACATACGAAATCCAAATCGCATTCATCTTTAGAAACCATCATTGAAGTAGGGGCCTTAATGTTTCTAGTGAAATGGATGTCGGTGCCTTCTCCAAAGTTCCAAGGGCGGACAGTCTTATAGACACCTTTTGCAATTGGCCAAGAAAGAACACAACGCCTATCATGGTCATTAACGCTACTTATATCGGGAGGAAAATCAACCGCGTAATTATCATTAATCTCAACGGCAGTATTCGCCCACCACATAAATCTTCTCCTAAATGGGGTGGAGTTATAAACAATAATATGGGCCTTTACATAATTCCTATCTTCCTTGATGGATATTCCAACAGTCCCATGCATTGAAAAGAAGTTATCAAATTCACCCATATAGACTGTTTCGTTCTTTTCCTTGCTTTCGACTGGAATAAAGGTAGTAGGCCTATGATGCTGAGGCCAGTTAAATTCAATGCCGCCAGATACCCAAGGACCACAAAGCCCAACCATGGCAGGCTTAATTACTTTGTTATGATAAATAATGTCATAATTATTTGTCTTATCTAATATAGAATGAATCTTACCTCCTATTTCAGGAAGAAGAGTTGCCTTGATGTATTTGTTTTCCAATACGTAGGCATCATATTTCTTATCCGTTTTTTCATCAGAAATCGAAGCGGTGAAAGGAAGAGGATAAATCTTTCCTGAAGCGCCTTGGTAATTACGTCTTTCAAAAAACATTGGTAGCTCTTCGCTAGAACCGACTTCATAAGTAGGAATTGTTATTTCTAAGTGTTTGATCATATTTTTAACCATCCATGAATAATTGTTAAAAAACTTCTTCCACTTAGAAAGACCAAAAGAAAAAGAAATAGAAGTGAATTTTTATACTTTGGAAGAGAAATCTAACTTATATTTTGCAAATAAAGAAAGGAGTTCTGTTTTGTTTTTTCTCTTTGATACTTTTAACATCTTCCCAATACGATATTTAACTGTATTAAGCGATATATAGCAGGCATCTGCGATAGTTTCATATTTAGCGCCGTTTTCTAATAGAATCACGATGTTAATATCAGTCTCGTCCATATTAAGGAGGGTTTCATTTACAAGGTCAATTTCTTCAATTGATTTATCATGATAGAAATCAATATCTTTCTCTTTTTGATAAATCTTTGGAGGGTTATAAGTTACATCGCAAGTTAATTTAAGTGGCATCTTAACTGATACGGAATATATTTCCTTTTGCTTAGATAAAAAGAAGAATAGATTAGCTAACACTTTACCTGCTTCAAAATAATCGATATTCCCAGTTATATAAGGGACATGTATGAATTCTTTTAATTTGCTGCCCCCAAACCCTGCCATATTTTTATTTATGGAATTCTTGGATTTAGAGATATATAAAAGAAGCAAATCATCATTAACGAAAACCATGTCATCAAATTCAGCTTCTTTTGAAATCAAGTTCTTAATCAAAAGGCTAGAATCGCCTTCGTTATCGAAGAATTCATAACTGACATTAGATTCCTTACACGCTAAAAGAAAACCTTCTTTCTTAAATAAATCATGAGGAGAAGAAGGATTAAAACCGATAAAGGCAATTTTCTTCCTTTCTTTTGAAGTAGAAATAATCTTATTGGTTAAAAGGTAAAACGACATTACATAATCTTTTGATAAATATGAAAAAGGGGTTAGATGGAATTTAGGTCTTAATCCAAATATCAATGGATGTATATTCCTTTCATTACAAAAAGAGAATATCTCTTCAATCCAATTAAGGCTTATCCCAAATATAACCAAAACTCTTTCTTTAGGATCGAAATCCTTTTTGTTTTTTAGAATTATATAGGATTCTTTTCTAGCTAGAACCGCACTTTTAAAACCTTCAAAAGCGTCGTTAAACCTAATGTTATCCCTATATCTTTCTTCTACTAATACCTGTATCACGTTTTTCAATATAAACTTTTAGAAGGAAAAAATAAAGTTTAGCCAAATAATTTTAGTAAATATTCATTCTATTTAGTCTTTATAAAATAAGCCAAAATAAGGAAAATCTTACCAAGAGGAAATGAAAATGGGAAAATGGAGCAAAGAAAAAGCAAAGCAGTGGTATAGCAAATATCCTTGGATAAGAGGATTTAATTATGTTCCTTCAACTGCAAACCACAGAATTGAATTTTATCAGGAGTGGGGATGGGAAAACCAAAAGGAAACCATCGAAAGAGAACTTGCTTTAGCACATTCCTGGGGTTTTAATGCGATTAGGATTCTAATGCAACTAGAAATATATATTGATCAACACGATTCATACATGTCCCATATCGAACAGATTTTAGAAATTGCCCATAAGAATTCCATCTATGTAATGATTTGTTTTGGCAATGACTGCGTTGTACAGAAACAAAATTATTCCTGGCCAGTATATGGACCTCAATCCTTTGATTTTGGCTATCACGGAGGAAGAAAAAAGTCACCCCATGTAGTCATGGATGCTCCTGGATATAACTTAATAGATGAGAAACCATATGAAGAAAAATTCTATGAAATGATTAAAGAGATCATCACTAAATACAAAGATGATGAAAGAGTTCTTTTATGGGATATGTATAACGAACCAGGCAATTCTAGAAGGGGCATGATGTCATTTCCATATCTAGAAAAGGCTTTTGAAGTTGCTAGGGAAATCAATCCAAGCCAACCTTTGACTGCTTGTTGCTGGAGTTATGACGAAGCTACTTTAAAGCCATATAAAGAAATCGAAATAAAGGCATTAGAAATGTCTGACGTCATTTCTTATCATTGTTATTTAAAATCTCCTGACTGCATGAAAGTCAACCAATACTTAATGGATACTTATGATAGGCCTATGTTTAATACGGAATGGCTACATAGGATTTGGCATAATGATGTCTTTGATTTATTCCCATATTTCAAGAAAGAAAATATCGGTTGCTTTAACTGGGGATTTGTAACAGGCAAGCAACAAACTAGGGAACCTTGGGAATGGCTTTGGAATGCCTATGACAAGGGTAAAGGAAAAGATTGGGATTTTACCAAGTGGCAACATGATCTAGTCAGGCCAAATCTTAGACCCTACGATCCTAAAGAATATGATGTTATTAAAGAAGTAGCTACTGAAGCTGATAAGGAATGGGAAGAAAAAAATAAATAGCAATCCCATTTAAAGACATGTCTATAAATATTGAAAAGATAATTAATTCCGATTTCATCACGTATGAAGGGAATGATTTTAGGATTTGTTTTTGCTCTAACGGGTCATCAATTTATTCATATTCTTATAAAGGTCATGAATGGTTTTTCTCTCCATTAGATAAATCCCTATTCCTTAATTCAAAAGGATTTTACGGGAAGACGCTTGGACCAATCGCAGGGAGATATAAATTAAATAATAAGGTTATCTGCCACGGGGGAGATAATTCGATTTCTTTCATGGAATTTGAATATACGTATTCAATAAATGAAGATGATTTTGAAATAGAATTTAGATTAAGTCTAGACAAAGAAAATACTTTCTACGGGAACCATTGTAGCTACATAATCACCTATAAAGTAAATGAAAACGGAGAGATATTAATTCAATACAAAATAAAAGCAAAGGAAGATACATATGCCTCTTTATCTTTGCATTCATATTTTAATTTCCTAGAAGAAGACGTTAGGAATTTAAAAGCTAAAATAAAAGCAAAGGAAGTATCTATTTTAAACGATGATTTAAGCATTAAAGGATTTAGCAAGGTAAGCAAGGCTTTTGATTTTAAAAATCCAAAATTATTAAAAGAAACCTATGTAGAAAAAGAGAATTTAACTACACGGGGTCATTATCTTAAAGGAGTTAATTATCCTGTAAGAATAGAGGATAAAAGATGTGCCCTAGAAATTGATTCGTCTTTCCCTAGCGCGTTAATATATCTAGATTCTGCTCCAGTTGGGGTCGTAGGTTTAAACGGTCAAAAAGAAAAGCAATTTTCTTGTTTTGTCTTTGAACCTGAAATAGATCCAGAGAATAAAGATAAATTGTTTATTAAATCAAATACGGCTAAATCTAATTGGATAAAGTTATCTTTCTTTAATAATTAGAATATTGTCTTTTCAGTCCAGCTATCAAATAAATGGACCTTATTTTCTTTAAAGCCGAATTTCATAATAGCCCCTTCTTTTATATCTAATTCAGAAGATACTTTAGACAATATATCTTTGTCACCGAAATCAAAATGGACATAAGATTGATCGCCAAGAAGTTCGCATAAACTAATCTTAGATTCAAATGAATCCATTTCTTCATTAGGAACGATATCTTCTGGACGAATACCAAATAAAATTGGATGGCTCTTGCCTTTATTAACTTCTTCTAGATTAGAAATATGTTCTTTTAAAGCCAAGATATATTCATGGTTTTCAATATCGATTAACTCCTCTTTCTTCTTAAATAATTTCTTTTGGCTTGTTTTCAGTTCGTTTTGTCTAGTTAATAGTTCCTTAGCCAAAGGAAGTGCTTCATTTTGCCTAACTAATTCAGCCTTATAGAAATCATCATGAAGCTTGATTTGTTCTTTGGTTAGCTTAATCTTCTTTCCATCATTAAAAATAACGACCCCGTTATCGTATTTGGCTTCTAAAACATTCATCGCAGGAGAGCCAATAAAGGTTGCAACGAATAGATTAGATGGATGTCTATATATTTCAGCAGGAGTTCCGATTTGTTGGATATAGCCTTTCTTCATGACAACAATACGGTCTGCCATAGTCATGGCTTCTATTTGGTCATGAGTAACATAAACAGTCGTAGCCCCAATGGCTTTATGAAGACGAATAATTTCGCTTCTCATCGTTACTCTTAATTTTGCATCTAGATTAGAAAGAGGTTCATCCATAAGGAACAATCTAGCGTTCCTCACAATTGCTCTGCCTAAAGCGACACGTTGCCTTTGCCCACCGGATAATTCCTTTGGCTTTCTTTGCAAATATTCTTCTATTTCAAGAATTCTAGCAGCTTCATGTACTCTTGCTTCTATTTCTTCTTTTGGTAAATGTCTTACTTTCAAAGAGAAAGCAAGATTATCAAATACGGTCATATTTGGATAAAGCGAATAACTTTGGAATACCATGGCTATATCTCTATCTTTGGAAGAAAGATCGTTACAATATTCACCATTTATATAAAGCTCGCCACTAGAAATATCTTCTAGTCCTGCAATCATTCTTAAAGTAGTAGATTTGCCACATCCAGAAGGGCCAACAAAAACAACGAATTCCTTCTTTCTTATCTTTAGATTGAAATCAATAACCGCATGTACTTTTTTGTTATAGACTTTGTTTACATGCTTTAGTTCAACATAATCCTCTTTTAAATCGGGATTAGGAAGAGCTTCTTCTTTTTTGATATCTTTTTCTTCTAATGGAAGTGTAGGTTCTATCTTCTTATTCATAAATATATAAACCGCCTTAGGTAAATATTAAAGAAGATAAAGGAAAGTAAAAAGTCGAATCGAAGTGGAAAAATACCGCTTTAGTTTGTCTTTTTTATTTATTTTCCTTATTGGAATCTTCTTCTTTTTCCTTTTTTATATCCCAAGGCAAATCATATAAAGACCAGGATGGGTGTTTTTGTTTGACTAAGGCAACATCTTCTTCTAATAATTTCTTTTCGATAGGTGCAGCATTGCTAGCAACACTCTTATAGACTTTATCAGTCTTATCGATAGCAAAATTGGCCTCGGTTTCACTATCTTCAATTAGTCCAGATACTAATAAATAACACCTTAAGGCAGAAGGAGTGGAAATGGATGAGATATATTTCCTATCTTCATCTTCAAAGGAATCATAAAGTTCCTTTCCTTGAGGGAAATTATAGGTAAATAACAATGATAATTTAAAAGTCTTTGCTTCCCTGATTAATGATTTAGATAAGCCCTTTTCTGAAGTTATAGCCTTATCTAATATCTTTATAGCGTCTTTTATCGATCCTTTTGATAATAAGGAATATACGGTTACGTTATTTAAGACATAGGTAAAATCAGTAACTTCATCATAAACTGGGATATCAGGAAGTTCTTTTCCTAATAAACTGGCTTCTTCTGCTAGAAGCATATTGTTATAAGCGACTTTATTGACTGGTTTAGATAGAAGCATCATTAAATAGCCGTCGGTTATAGAATCTAGTCTAAATGGAAGGTAATCATAAATTATTATCATTCCACCGACAGTCAAAATTACTAATGAAAGGATTTGAATCCAGCCAAAGCTAGGTGTTTTTCTAGCTAAATTAGCTCCGACTGAAAATAAAACAACCAAAACAATAAGTTCAATTAGATAGAATAGAATTGGAAAGGAAATATAAGCACCTAATCTAGATTTTTCTTTATCCTTAGGGGCAACTTTTGTTTCTCCAGTTAGTCCATCAAATTTAACATATCCAAACTTCTTTTTGCCTTCTTTGGTAGTTTTAACTCCTAAACCTAAGATTGACCAATAAAGAACCCTATACTTGCCTATTCTAGCCCCTAATAGGTGGCCTAATTCCATTAAGACGGAATTTAGCAAGATACCTGCAACAATTCCAATAAATACTAACAATATGGAATTGATTGGCAATGAGTTGCCGACATTAGAAACAATAGGTCTAATCCAAACTAAACCAACCAAAATAGCAATCCCAAACATTAGGACATAAGCCACAAAGGCGGCGAAATCATTCTTTTTCATTAAAAAGCCTCCCTAAGAAGTAGGCAAATAGTGCTTGTTATCATTAATTTTGCCTAGTGATTGTTAACAGCCAATCACACGTGTTCTGTTAAATCTAGGTAAACGCATCGAACTTTATCGACGAAGATTATTATATTCATTTAATTTAAAAAGTCATTAGAAGATTATAGACATCACTTCGTTACAACTCTCGACCATTAAAACGATCTTGTCTATTTTTTACAATCATGCCGTTTTCATAGATGCTTGTAGCATCAAAATCCAATTCGTCATTCCAAACGACGCCATATCCCCCTGGGTCAAGATGGCCACTCTCGAAAAGTTTACGATTTTTCTTCAACTCTATTAACTGAGGATACTTAGAAAACATTGAAGACATATTATACCTGACGACTTTTCCATCTTGAAAAGACACCTCAATAGTTACGTCTTCTAAAAACCTTACTTCCGTGGCAATATAATGCATTGATCAGCACCTCTCCATCCACCATTTTATCATTATTTTCATCAAAAAAAGAGCCAATCTTTTTAGACACGGCTCTCTTCTAGTCTATTCTCCTCTTTTAATCATCTTTCCATCTTGAAGTCTACTTTCTTCAGCAGCAATAGCCATCAAGTGGGATTCTAATGAACTTTCTAATGCAGTGCTAGCTTCCTTTTTACCAGTCACGACATCATATAAGGCGTTAACTAACCCGGTATCTCCTCCACCATGCCCTCCAGAAACATCAGGAAGTGCTTTGAATGGAATTGTTTCAGTCGGTTTATCATATACTTTCAAAACCAAGCATTGTTTCTCTTCGTTTAAATCCAATTCACCCATGCTGCCATGGAATCTATAGATACGTCCTGCATCACCAGTAAAAGCAGTCATGCACAAATTAGCAGTAACCTCATTTTCAAAAAGGATATTAGTTTCTTGGTGATCAACTACATCATTATCACAAGCAAATACGCAACGTCCATAAGGCCCGTTTTCATATGCTTTCCTTATTCCTTCTTCGGTAAGAATTTCATCGCTACAAACTACATTCATTGGCCACATAGTCTTTGGACGTCCATTTCTAACCCACCAATCGACATAAATCTTTTCGGCACTATATGGGCAGCTATGTAAATAAGGGCAATCCTTGCAATGGTCAGCTGCGCCTTTCGGTTGGTTTTCCTTCTTGAAGAAACTAAGGCTCCCTATAGAAGAAACTGTCTTGAATTTAGATTTTGCATAGAATTGAAGCAAGTCCATGTCATGACAGCATTTGGCCATAATCATTGGAGAGGTGTCTTCGCTTCTTCTCCAATTTCCACGTACATAGCTATGGGCTTGATGCCAGAAAGCAACTTGTTCAATCGCTTGGATGTCTATTAATTTGCCTATCTTGCCTTCGTCAATTATTTTTGAAGCAGCTAAGAAAGCCTGTGCATATCTAAGAACATGGCAAACTACAACTTTGCCACCATATTGCTTTTGAGCAGCAAGAAGTTTTTGGCATTCTTCTTTTGAATCTGTGATAGGTTTTTCTAGAAGAACATCATAGCCAAGCTTTAAAGCGGAGATGCAGTGGCGGACATGATCTTTATCTTGGGTAGCCACTATACAGATATCCGCTCTTTTTTTAGCAAAGAAATCCTTTTCATCTAGGAAAAGATTATCATCACTTACTCCAAAACGTTCTTTGACCGCATCTAGTTTTACTTGCCTTTTATCGCAAACAGAAACAATTTTATATCTAGGGTCTTCATTCATTACTTTCCCATAAGAATCAGCCCCACGGGAACCTGCTCCAATAATTGCTACAGTCAACACCCTTTCTTTTTGTTCCATATAACAACCTCCGAATTTTGACGCCTAACTATGTTATATACAATTGTTATTATCTATGTAGCGGTTTTTATCTTTATTTTTAATGCTTACTTTGTGGCTAATTTCCAAATGGTAGGAGTTTCTTCAACATAATGCCAATAGTTATGGGATTTCATATCCTCTTCGCTTGGCTCAGTTTCTGAATAGTAATACATACTAGATGATGGTACGTCCTTAATGGTTTTGCTTGTATCGGTCCAACTAACATAACAATATTTGATTGCCTTGCAATTATTAAATGCCCACATGCCTATAGAAGTAGAAGCAATAGTAGATGGAATTACTATTGCAGTAAGAGCAGTGCATTGAGAGAAGCAACTAAATCCAATAGAAGTTACCCCTTCTTGGATGGTGACAGTAGTTAAATTAGAACAACTAGAGAAAGCTGAATTTCCAATTGTTTTAACTCCGCTAGGAATAACAATCGAAGCCAAAGACAAGCAACAATAGAAAGCGTTCTCATCAATAGAAGTAACGCTAGTTGGGATAGGTGAATTAAACGCATCGCATTGGTTAAAAGCAAACTTTCCAATTGATATTAATCCTGAAGGTAAACTGATATCTTTTAATACTTTGCAATATTGAAAAGCATAATCCCCGATACCAATAAGAGTGCTGGGTAAACTAATAGATTTAAGAGCCTTACATTCGCTAAATGCATAATTCCAAATATTAGTAAGTCCTTCAGGAAGGCTGATAGATGTAATCAATTTGCAATTTGCAAATGCTCTTTCACCGATAGAAGTAACGTTTTTGCCAATCTTAACTGCAGACAAAGAAGAACAACCCCTAAATGTTTCAGCCCCGATAGAAGTCACTTTATCAGGAATAACAGCAGTGGATAACGAGGCGCAGAAGCTAAAAGCCCCAGCCCCTAAACTAACTAAGTTATCTGGCAATGTTATTTGGCTTAAGACACCACATTCACAAAAAGCAATCATTCCAATCGAAGTAAGATTTTTACCAAACAAAACGGAAGATAATGATTCACAATATTGGAACGATCCAGTACCTATAGAAGTTATATTATCTTGAAGAGAAATTTCTTCTAGCCCAGTGCAACCATAGAAAGCATAATCTCCAATTGAAGTAACGCTACTCGGAATAACGCTATCCTTGCACCCTAAAACTAGTGAATTATCTATTGTCTTTATAACTGAATTAGAATTATTCCTTGAATCAAAAGTCTTGTTTCTAGAATCTACTTCAATAGAAGAAACAACTTTAGAAAAGCAAATCAATTTAATTCCGATTGAAATAATGTTATTTGAAATGAATAGAGAAACAAGGGAGCTACGATTTGAAAAAGCTTCGTTTTCAATAGAAACTACAGGTAGAGAATTATAGAAGGAAGGGATTATTATTTCTTTGCAGTTGATATTTATAGAATTTAAAACAGTATAGGCTTGCGTGTATTTAACCCCGTCTATTTCGCTTTCGAAATCAAATAGACTATATCTCAACGCGTTAATTTCTTGTATCCCACCTTTTTTCTTGCATATAACACATTCCATCTCCAGAGAATTATCTTCATTGATGTTAAAGATGTGTTTTGCTTCATCTTTCTTTAAATGCTCATATCCCGTATCGATACAGGCATGCCAGTGGGTACGCCCATCGCTTGACCAGGCTAAAGAATAATTATGTTCTAGTTTATTAGTCTTGCTATCAACATAAGAATAGCCACATTTGCATACATGGGTCGTATATCCTTCTTCTTCAAACGTTGGATTAGTAACCGTGGAAACAAAAGAATGGGGTTCTTTATCACTAACTACATCATGGCCGCAATTAGACTTATGGTAATGATATTCTTCATCATATGTCCATTTATCTTCAAATGTATGTTCATGAATTGAAGGGGTGGAAGAAGTTGTTTCGCTAGAAGGGGTAGATGAAATTTCTTCGCTACCTGTATCTATCGTTTTGCTTTCTTCGCTAGATGAACGTCCGCACCCTAAAGCCAAAGGCAATAAACCAATTAGCAAAAATATATTCTTCTTCATAACTAACCTCCGTAAGTTAACTTAATGTTAAAGAAAAATACAAAAGAAAAAAATACCTATATTGATAATTGGATTATAAAAGTTATTTAGATTCTTCTTTTTTAGATAAATTCATAATCGCAGGAAGGATGATGCTCATTGAATTATCAATAAATTTATTCATCTTCTTGGAGAATTTTTCAGGAGTTAGTTTAGGATCTTTGAAACAATACCCAAATTCGTCAGAAACTATATGGGCAAAACGCCTAGCAGCATTCCTATATCCATCTTTTTTAAGTTCCTTGCCTTCGTTTTCTTTAGTCCATAAGGACAATAATTTGGCATTTAGTTTTCCAAATATAAAATCATCGGTTAGATCTCTGGCGGCCGAATTATAGGTGGAACGTAAGAAAGTAAAATTGTCTTTTACGTATTGAAGAAATGCCTTAAGGGTAGATTTAACATCCTTGCACTGGTTTACCTTCTCTAAATCTTCATTAAGGAAAATAGCCGCAATCAAATCATATATATCTTGATAATGATAGTAAAAAGTCTGTCTATGACATCCACACTTTTGGCAAAGTGCGGTGACATTGATATCCTCCAAAGGGATATCTTCCATCATCTGCTTCAAGGCATATTTGAGTTTTGATTCGGTAATCATTTAATTAAAGAGGAATATTCCTTGGCTATATTTGCACCTAATTTAGCGTTATTTAATATAAGGGCTATGTTGGATTCAAGCGATTTGCCACCAGTTAATTCAACAATACGTTTCAAAAGGAAAGGGGTGACATCCTTACCTTTGATTCCTTGCTCTTTGCTTTCCTTAACAGCTTGATCGACAATCGAATCAATATAATCATGAGGTAAAGAATATTCTTCTGGAACTGGGTTGGAAATCAAAATGCCACCCTCTAATTCTAAGTCGCGTTTAGCCTTAATAATCGAGGCAGCTTCTTTAGCAGAGGTAAACGCATAATCAACTGGATAGGAACTAGAAGATGAATAGAAGTTAGCAAAACTCTTTTCCTTGTTAGAAAGAATGGTAACTCCTTCAGTTTCTAGATATTCTAAAGTCTTTGGGATATCTAATATTGCTTTAGCCCCAGAGCAAATAACTGCAACATCAACTTCTCCTAATTCTTTTAGGTCACGAGAAATATCAAAAGTGGATTCAGCCCCGCGATGAACCCCTCCGATACCGCCGGTAACAAATATTTCAATACCAGCCATATGTGCAATTAGCATAGTGGCGGATACAGTGGTGGCACCCCACATTTTTTTGGCTACTACAATTGGCAAGTCTCTTTTTGAAACTTTAGCAATTCCTTTTTTCTTGCCAAATTCCTCAATTTTATCATGACTCATCCCGACTACAATCTCGCCATCAATAATTCCGATTGTTGCAGGAATAGCTCCATTATCTTCTATTGTTTTTTCTACCAACAAGGCTGTCTCAACATTTTTAGGATAAGGCATCCCGTGTGATATAATCGTAGACTCAAGTGCGACTACCGGTTCTTTGTTTGCAAGTGCTTTTGCTACTCTTAGACTTATTTTCATCATTCTTCTCCAATGCTTTCAATCCATTTTACAACCCTCTTATCCAATAAGAAATATAGAGAGCCAAAAATAATTACATTTAAGGCCGTTGTTAGATAAAATCCCCAAGATAAGTTTCCCCAAGAGAGGGCCAATATAGGACTAAATGTTTTCCCTCTTGTAAAATATAGCCCTATATCACAACCAAATATCAATATCCCCAAAACAGAAAGGGCAACAAATAAAATAGTCCTATATCTATTAAGCGGGACGCAAATTCTAAATAAGGATACAAAAGAAATTAAGGTAAAGGAAACTACTGCGCACGTGCAAGTTGCCATCCAATAGAAATCAGGGTTAGTAGAAGTAGTGAATGCGTTTGGCCAAATCAAATAGATAACAAATGGAATCGTGGCGGCTATTATTTCTGTTAATCCTGCAGGGAATGCTCTTACTAATATGTTTTTAAGGAACGAACCTTGCAGCTTTTCATTAGAAGGTTGCAAAGCAAGGAAAAAGGAAGCGATACCTATAGTAATAAATTCCCAAATAAACATATTTGCCGTATTAAATGGATAACCCATTCCATTAACAAACATGGATATTATGAAGGTAAAGGAAAGGACTATGGCAAACATAGTTTTTGTAACAAATACAGAGCATGTTCTTTGCAAGTTATTGATTACACGTCTCCCCTGGAATACTACATCCGGAAGTCTAGAGAAATCCGAATCAAGTGCGACTAAATGGGAAACGCTTCTCGCGGCTTCAGAGCCACTTGCCATCGCAATAGAGCAGTCTGCAACCTTTAAAGCCAAGATATCATTAACGCCATCACCGGTCATTGCGACTTTGTTACCCATTTGTTTATAGGTATTTATTAAAACAGCCTTTTGTTCCGGACTCACCCTGCCGAATACACTATAAATTGGAGCAAGGGCAGCAGTTTCGTCTAATGACTTTCCTTCTAAAGAAATGCATTTGTTCGCATTTGGTACTCCAACCTTTTTAGCAATTTCAGAAACCGTAACAGGATCATCTCCTGAAATAACTCTAATCTCGACACCAGAATCGATAAACCATTTTATATTCGCCTCGGCGTCATCTTTTATGTGGTCGGAAAGAACAAGGACTCCAATGATTTCACATCCATCAGGAACCTTGCCATTTTTTATTGCTTTCTTATTTCTAGCAACTACTAGACATCTATTACCTTCGCTAGCTTTAGAAGCTATCAAGGCTTTTATTTCAGGATCTTCTTTCGTAGGAACAAACCCGTATGCTCCAAATACATAACTGCCTTCATCAATTAAAGAAACTGCCGAATATTTAAGCTCGGAATCAAAAGGAATGCACTCAAGCATTTGTTCATGGCAAGAAGAACCGAATTCTTCAATTAAAGCTTGTGCGGTTGGATTTGAATCACGCGTAAAATGAAGAATAGATGAAACTAAATACCCAATCTCGCTGGTCTGCGTGTTTTTACCAACGGGAATGACTTCAATTAATTTCATCGTTCCATCTGTTAATGTCCCTGTTTTATCTAAGCAAAGCATATCGACCCTAGCTAGCATTTCAATGCAATAGAGTTGCTGCACCAAAACTCTTTTCTTTCCTAGAGTAATAACTCCGACTGCCAAAGTTAATGAAGTAAGAAGGAACATACCAGTCGGAAGCATCGCGACAATTGAACCTGAAACTGAAGCTATAAGCCTAGCCAAATCAGGATTCATGCTTCCATATATTTGGTTAAATGAGAACCCCTCACTAATCTTTTGTATGGTAAAAGTAATAAACTGGGTTGCCCCAAAGCAAATTGATAAGATACCGCAAGTCAGGACAATCGAATTGATTGATCTTTTTGTTTCAGAATTTGGACGGTCGAATTTTGATGCGTTTGTCCTTAATGTTTCATCATAATTAGCAGAGCCAACTTTAACAACTTCAGCAAGGCAACTGCCCTTCGTAAGAAATGTTCCTGCATATATGGGGTCGCCCTTTTTCTTTTTTACAGGTATGGATTCCCCAGTCAACAAAGATTCATCGACTGCAATCTCGCCTTCTCTAACAATGCTATCGGCAGATATTTTGTCTCCGCTAGAAAGCTTGATAATGTCAGAAAGAACAACTTCACTTGCAGAAGTCTCAATTTCAACTCCGCCCCTAATTATTTTGGCTTTTGGATCAGTTACAATACGTAATTTATCAACCATCCTTCTAGCATTTATATCCTGGGCAATTCCGATAAATATATTCGCACCCAATATTATGATGAAGAAATAATGGGAAAAGGATAATCTAGCTAGCAGCATCAAAATAAAAACAACAAACAAAATGATGTTTAAGAAATTGAATAAATTATCAAAAAGAATCTGAGGATAAGTCTTTGTAACTTGTTTGCTTACTTTATTGACTAAACCTGATTTTTTTCTTTCATCAACCTGGGTTTTGTTTAACCCAACACTAGGATCTACTTCATAAGGGGTAGCGGAAGCAATCAATTCATTTAATTTCTTTGTAGTCTTTTTCATTGATCACTCCTTAAACATGTAACTGGGTCTTTATTCGCGGCCATTCTTGACGGAATTAGACCGCTTAAATATGAAAGCAAAATAGACAAGGCAAGTAAAATTAAAGCATGCAACGGATTGAGCTTGGCTATAGAAGACAAGTTGTTCCCTGGGAACTTATAATCAATAATTGCATTAATTGGGATGCAAGCCAAAACAGTAAACAAGACTCCGATAAGCCCAGCAACTAACCCAATAATCACACATTCGGCTTCAAACAATCGACCTACGTCTTTCTTTCTTGCCCCACATGCCCTAAGTATTCCGATTTCTTTTGTCCTTTCAACAACCGAAACATAAGTAATAATCGCAGTCATAACAGAAGAAACAACCAAAGAAATAGAAGCAAAAACAATCAAAACTGCCGATATAACATTAATCATTGTTCCCAATGAACCTGTAAAATCAGACATAATGTCGCTATAGACTATCTTTTCGGAATCACGCTTTCCTTCGTTTAACGAATCCATGTATCTAAGTAATACGTCTTTACTAGATAAACTCTTTGGGAAAACTAGTACCGAAGTAATTAACGAATAAGAATTGGCCAAAGCCATTACATCAACAAAATTAGATTCGCTATTCTTGGAGAAGAATTCTCCGCTAGTTAACATAAGTAAGAACAGCGCTGCGTTGTTTGAATCGTTATTGATTTCTAGTTGGTTAAACGTTGCCCCATAGGATTGGCACCATGATAAATATGATTTTGGGTTTGAAGAAGGAGCAATGTACGTATATTTACCCGATTCATTCATTTGCTTTATACAGAAGATATTTTGATATCTAGCAACATTATTAAACAAAGTAGAAAGAGTGTTTGTTGATATAGTGGCTTCCCCATCTTCTTTTTCTGAATAAGACTTCATCAAGGTTTTTAAAGAAGCATTTAAAGATTCGATACCATCGTTACTAGCGTTTTTAGGATCATTTGCATTTTTAGAAACATGCCTAGGAACATACCAGTTATCTTTTTGTTCTTGCGCAAGATTATAGCCAGTTCCACCTTCAGAATAATCTTTTGCCATTGTTTCTTTTAAGCCTGGCAAATAAGCTAGAGATGAAGGCATTAAAGTAAGATAAGATTCCTTTGTTGGGCGCAAAACCCCAACGATTTTGCATTTTATAGGATTGTAATATTCGTCATTGTTATAAACTTCATCATAATCATCAACTGTCTTATACCTAATTATTTCGGTTTCGTCTTCCTCACCGACAAACTTGGAGTTCTCCCCATTCATTTCTAGCTTAATGTTCTTATAGGAAGGAACCTTGGCAATGATTTTGGTTTCCATTGATTTTTTATAATAAGAGGAGTTTGTATAGCACTTATATTCCTTATATTCGTTATCGCCTTCTCCATCATAAATCAAAGAAGAGAAACTAATTTGTTTTTCATTCGCATCCAAGGTTTCATAAGTTGAATTAGAAGGAAAAACACCTAGTTTTTTCAAGGTGGAGAAATCAACGCGGTTATATCTATCTACGACTAAAACCAATTCGTTATCGTTTTCAGGAAATTTGCCATCAATTACATCATACATGCTAGAAAGAGATTCTTCGTCTCCATATAATTCATGGATAATTGTTGTCGGCAAAGATGTGACAGAAGATACCATAGCCCCTAAAGAAGAAGCAGAGGCATATTGATTGATTGAAGTAATCTTTGCATCTTCATCCATCCCATCTTTTGTAAGGAAATGGAAATCTAAGCCATTCCTATTTTCCATAACTGACATAACAGTTCCATAAGCAGGATTATTTTTATCAGCCATAGTAGCTTTTAAGGCATCTATGTATTCTTTGGTAAATGTATTTTGATGAACTACGTAGCTAGAAGAGGAAGAATCATAAACCCTGATGTTATTGTCTTTGGGGAATTCATCAGCCCTAGTATATGAATCTTGGTTATTTGATTTATAAGAAACTACGGTAGGGGAAATAGTAATAGGAACGCTAGAAGCAACAGAAGTTTCTACGTCTTTTACATATAAAGAAAAGCCATTGCTAGTAGCTAAAACTAGGGCAACCCCAATAATACCAAAAGAACAAGCAACTGCAGTCAACGCAGTCCTGGTTTTCTTTGTTAAGACGTTTTTAAAAGAGGAGTGAAGAGCCGAAACAAAAGACATGCCGGTTCTTTTTTCTTTTGTTTTTGGTTTTTCTATTTCAACACCGACTTCAATAGGAGAAGTATCCGAAATCGCTTCTCCATCACTCATGGTTATTATTCTATCCGCATATTTCTTTGCTAGTTTTTCATTATGTGTAACCATGATGACACAGCATTCTTTTCCTGCTTCTTTAATTAGTTCCATTACTTGAATGGAAGTTGCAGAATCTAAAGCACCTGTAGGTTCATCGGCAAGAATAATGCTTGGATTATTTATTAAGGCTCTAGCTATTGCAACTCTTTGCTGTTGCCCTCCAGATAATTGATTAGGAATCTTGTGGAGTGAGTCTCCTAATCCTACTTTTTCTAAAGCGGCTTTGGCCCTTTCTTCTCGTTCTTTTTGGTTGATACCCGCTAGTTTTAAAGGAACTTCAACATTTTGAAGCAAATTAAAATGCGAAATCAAATTATAGCTTTGGAATATAAAGCCTACCTGGGTATTCCTATATTTATCCCAATCTGCATCATTAAATTGTTTAGTAGATACACCATTAATTAGTAAATCACCAGATGTATAACGGTCTAATCCGCCTAAAATATTAAGCAAAGTGGATTTGCCACATCCAGATTCACCTAGTATAGCAACGAATCCTTTTTTAGGGAAAACCAAAGACAAGTCCTTTATTGCAGTGAAGGGCTTTTTATTAACGTAATAATCTTTTTTGATGTGTTTTAATTCTAATGAAACATCAATTTGATTATCTTCGTTTTCTAACTGATTTTCTTCGTTAATAATCTCTACTTTTTCCATGCTTTGATATTTTATCAAATATAGGAAAAATCAATTATAATTTTTTATGCAATATCTACATTAATTTCAACGTGTTACTTTATTGTCTTTTTGCTGCGAAGAAATCATCGATTATTTTCTTGCATTCTTTTTCTTTAATCCCGCCATAAACTAATGGAGATGGATAATTATCCTTAACCGAGAATAGACCATACCTACTTTCAAAGCCAAATTGAGCATCTTTGGCCCCGTAATAAATCGATTTGATTCTAGACTGTTTTAAAGCTCCGCCACACATAAGGCATGGTTCAAGAGTAACAAATATCGAGCAATCGCTTAAATCAGTCTTTTTCAATACACGTCCCGCTTCTTTTATGGCTTCAATCTCTGCGTGGCTTGAAATATCGAACTTGCTTTCTTTCTTGTTATGGCCAAAAGCGATAGGAGCACCATCTTTAACAATAACCGCCCCAACAGGTATTTCACCTTCTTCTTTTGCTTTTTTCGCCTCTAGCAAGGCTAGATCCATAAAATAAGAAACGTCCATATTTTTAAAATAAAACCATCGCACAGGGTCAAAGAGTTTAAGGCTGCTTGGTTCCCCACCTGACCTGGTTCGCAATTCGGCCCTCGCGATGGCAAAAGGATTATAACATAAACTAGTCAAATTAAATGATGAAATTTCTCTTATATGGCATGTAAAAGAAAAATCCGCCTACACGGGGTAAACGGATTTGAGATTTTATTTATTTCTTTATTGGCTTTAATACTTCAAGTCCACCCATATATTTACGTAATGGAACCGGAATTATTACAGAGCCATCTTCTTGTTGAAGTTGCTCGACTAAGGCAGGAAAGACTCTAGAAGTAGCTAGGCCAGATCCATTTAATGTATGGCAATATTTGGTCTTGCCATTTTCATCTTTATAACGGATCATGCCTCTTCTAGCTTGATAATCTCTTGCATTGGAGACAGAAGATACTTCTTTATAAATTCCCATAGATGGAATCCAAACTTCGATATCATATGTCCTAGCCATTGAATGGGAGCAATCTCCAGCAGCTAGTTTGTCAATCTGATAGGTTAATCCTAATCCTTCAACAAGTTTCTTGGCCTTATTAACCATTTCTTCAAAAGCAGCATCGCTACCTTCTTCAGTCGTATATTGGACCATTTCGACTTTATTGAATTGATAACCTCTAATCATGCCTCTTTCTTCGGTACGATAAGAACCAGCTTCCTTTCTATAGCAAGGAGTATAGGCGAAATATTTCTTTGGCAAATCATTTAAAGAAAGGATTTCGTTTCTATGTAAGTTGACTAAGGCAGTTTCGGCAGTTGGAAGGATGAACTTCCTTGGTTCCATTCCTTCTAGCCAAAATACATCGCTTTCGAATTTTGGGAATTGTCCAGCGGTATAGCCAGATTCATAATTCAAAATATGAGGAGGAAGAATCATTTCATATCCATCAGCAAGATGGTTTTCGATGAAATAATTTAATAAAGCCCATTCTAGACGTGCACCTAGATTTGTATAAATCCAAGTACCAGTCCCACTGATTTTGGCAGCTCTTTTATAATCAATTAATCCTAGGGATTCGCAAAGCTCAACATGGTTCTTTGGAGTAAAACCGAACTTTCTTTCTTCTCCAAAATGATAAATTGGGTGGTTATTTTCTTTTGAACCAGCAACCAAATCATCATCAGGAAGGTTTGGAAGAACTTCGACAAGAGACTTAATCTTGGCTTCGATTTCGTTTAGCTTTTCCTCGCTTTCCTTATTTTGGGCACCAAGTTCTTTAACTTTAGCAAAGATGGATTTTACATCTCCACCTTCTTTTTTAACCGCAGGAACTGAAGCAGATAATTTGTTTTGTTCAGCCTTAATAGCCTCAACTTTCTTTAAAAGTTCAAGTCTTTGGGAAGATAATTCAATAATTTCAGTTGGATCAAAGTCCCATAATTTCTTCTTCAAAGCCGCTTTTACATAATCTGGCTTTTCTAGGATGAGTTTTACATCAAGCATTTTCTTTCTCCTTCTCTAACAAGGACAAATAATATCCTTTTAGGATTTCTCCTCCTTTGGCCAATGAATATTTTCTAGCCAAGGATAACGATTGAATTATAGTATTGTTTGTTTTTTCTTGATACATTAATTCAAGAAAATTGGAAATTTTTTCTTCTTTTTCAAACATGTAGCAAGTTTTTTGGTCAATTAGCAGATTGTTTAATGATTGCTTTCCTAGACAAACTACTTGGCAAGAAGCGCTGAAGGCATCCATGACTCCAATTACATCAGGAATATCATCTAGCACTAAATATATAGATGCGCGTAAGAGAGCACTTCTATAAATATCATCCACAACCAAAGATTCTAATGAAACGTTTTTAGGTTTGCTAACTCCTCTTATTTTGGAATAAGACAGCCATTTTCCCATATCGGTTCCAAAAAAGAAAAACCTATAGGAAGGACAAGAGGAAGCAATTCTATATAAAGAAGAAAGCTTTTCCTTGTCTTTAAAAGAACCGGTACATATAGCAACTTTCTCGTTTTCCCTAATCGAAAAATACCTAGGGAAGATTTCTTTGTCGTTATTACGTTTGTCAAATTTGGATTGGGTCAAGCAAAAAGGAAGGACCTCGACTCTAGTTTTTACCCCATGAGTCAAAGCAAATTCCTTTAATATTTCATTAGGTACCAAAACTAGGTCACTTGCATTCAAGAATTTTGTTTTTTTCTTGTCTAATTGATACACGTCCCCCTTCTTTTTAAGGAAAGAGGCTTTTTTATCACGTTCAGAATAGAAACAGCAAACAACAGTTTTTACCCCATCAAGCTTACAATCATTCAGCTTGTTTATGTCTGAATAAGAAATAAAAGTAGCGAGGTCAGGAGATTGCCACTGCGAATCTACCCAGGCAATCCCCACACTCTCGCATTCACCCTTGAGGGTTTTGCGCATGCGTACACCCTCAAAGGCTTGTTGGTTATTTTTGTTTTTGAAATGAATGTAGACCTTCATGAATCTTATTCAACTTCGTCAGGACGAACGACCTTTTCAGTAGCTACAGTTTCTTCAGGCTCTGTAGCTTCATCAATAACTTCTTCGCCTTCTTCTTCATCTTCTTCGACATCAGAATGAGGAATTATAGCAATAGAAGCAACTTTGGTCTTTTCATCAACAGCAATTATCTTGACGCCTTGTGTATTACGTCCGGCAATCTTGATTTCAGAAATTGGAGTACGGATAACAATGCCAGATTGTGTAATTACCAATAAATCTTCATCTCCGTTGACGGCTCTAACAGCACATAAGACACCAGTTTTAGTAGTGGTCTTAATGGTTAAGACACCCTTTGCGCCACGGGAAGTCAATCTATAGCCATCATAGGTTCTAGTTGTACCATCTTCCATGGTAACTTCAGTATCTTTAGCATAAGAGATCTTTCCAAATCCCTTGTTTGTTAAGACTAAGATCTTGTCGCCTTCTAATGATGTAGTAGCGCCAACGATTATAGATCCATCATCAAGATTCATACCCTTGACACCAGCAGCGGTTCTGCCCATGTCGCGGACTTCGTCTTCATAGAAGCTACAAAGTTTTCCATTATCGCTAGCAAGCGAGACAATCGCATGTCCATCAGTACGCTTTACATCAAATAAATCGTCACCTTCTTTTAATCCAACAGCAATCTTTCCGTTGCTATGGATGGATTCGAACATCTTCAAAGAAGTTCTCTTAACGATACCATTCCTTGAGATGAAGAAGAGGTAATTATCTTCTGGATAATCATCACATGGTACTATTGAAACGACTTTTTCTTCCTTATCTAAATTGAGGAAGTTTTGGGCAGGCATGCCTTTTCCAATTCTTCCAGAATCAGGAATTTGATAGCCACGTAAACGATATACTTTGCCTAAAGTGGTGAAGAAAAGGATATCGGTATGGGTTTTAGTGTGTTTGATAAGCTTGACAATATCGCCGCCAACGGTCTTCATGCCGGTAATGCCTCTACCTCCGCGGTGCTGGGCAGAGAAGGTATCATCATCAACACGCTTGATGTAGCCGTTTTTAGTAAGGGCAACGATAATGTTCTTTTGAGGAATCAAGTCCTCGTTTTCAATATCGGCAGCATCGTCAGAGATTTCAGTCAAACGAGAATCGCCGAATTTATCTTTGATTTCGCTTAATTCCTTGATCATCAAATCAACGATGTTGTCTCTAGATGATAATAACCTATTGTATTCAGCAATATTGGTTTCCAAAGAATGTTTTTCAGCCATTAACTTATCTTGTTCCATTCCTTGTAAACGACGTAATGTCATCGCTAAAATAGCATCACATTGAGGTTGGCTTAGCCCAAACCTTTCATTTAATCTAGCAGAAGATTCTTCATCATTTTTAGAATCTCTAATGATATGGATAACTTCGTCGATATTATCGTGAGCAAGTATCAAACCTTCGACAATGTGAAGTCTATCGGAATCTCTCTTTAATAAGAATTTTGTTCTTCTAGTCAAGACGCTGATTTGGAATTCAATGTAGTCTTTTAACAAGGCGTCGATTCCTAAAATTTTAGGAGCCCCGTCTTCAAGGCAAAGGTTAATAATGCCAAAGTTAGTTTGTAAGGCAGTGTGCTTTAATAAATTATTGGCAACAACTTCAGGGATGCAGTCTTTTCTTATCTCAATGACTACACGTATCCCCTCTTTATTCGATTCATCTCTAACATCAACGATGCCGTCAATGACTTTATCACGAACTAGAGTTCCAATATTTTCAACTAAGGCAGCCTTATTAACTTGATATGGAATTTCAGTAACGACAATCCTAGATTTGCCATTATCCATTTCCTCGATGTGGCATTTAGAACGGATGGTAATGGTGCCTTGTCCAGTAGTATAGGCATCAAGGATTCCTTGACGTCCTAAAATGATACCGCCACTTGGGAAATCGGGTCCTGGTAAATAATTTTGCATTATTTCGGCAGGGGTGAGTTCTGGGTTTTTGGCAACAGCAATAACAGCATCAATGGTTTCACTTAAATTATGTGGAGCCATGTTGGTAGCCATACCAACGGCAATACCTTGGCTACCATTAACGATTAAGTTAGGGAAACGGCAAGGCAATACCTCTGGTTCGACTTCGGTGCCATCATAGTTAGCAACGAAATTGACAGTATCGCAATTGATGTCTCGTACAAGTTCGAGGCTAAGTTTATTCATCCTAGCTTCGGTATAACGCATAGCAGCAGCTTCATCGCCATCGATAGAACCGAAGTTACCGTGTCCGTCAACTAATGTATAACGGAGTGAGAAAGGTTGGGCTAAACGAACTAATGTTCCATAAAGAGCGCTATCGCCATGAGGGTGATATTTACCCATGACGTCACCAACGATACGAGCACATTTCTTATATGGCTTATTCGGTTGCATGCCGGATTCATTCATGCCGTAGATGATTCTACGTTGAACTGGTTTAAAGCCATCCCTTACATCAGGAATTGCACGAGAGACAATAACTGACATGGAATAATCAAGGAAGGCTGTTTTGACTTCGTCTGAAATATCTCTATCAATTAAGCCTGGGATAATTCCAGAAACGGCAGCTTCATGGCCAAACATGGCATCTTCGGATTGTTGTCCTTCTCTTGAGGCTACTAAAGGTTTTTCGGTGGCGTTTTCTTCGTTTTCAGAAGATTCTTCATCAGAAGAAGTTTCTTCATCGATTAATTTCTTTTCATCGTTTTCCATTTAATCATCCCTCCTTATATATCAAGATTCTTAACGAATTTAGCGTTTTCGACAATATATTGACGTCTTGGCAATACTTCATCACCCATTAAGTCGGTGAAGGCTTTTTCAGCTTGGGCCGCATCATCAATAGTTATACGTATCATCTTTCTTTGTTTTGGATCCATGGTTGTTTCCCAAAGTTGGTTGGCATCCATTTCGCCTAAACCTTTATAACGTTGGAATGGGTAGCCTGCTTTTAATCCTAATTGTTTCTTTAAGACTTCAAGTTGGGCATCGTTATAGGCGTAATATGCACTTCCTTTATAATCAATTTTATATAGAGGAGGTTGAGCGATATAGACATGTCCTTCGTCTAGAAGAGGACGCATAAATCTATAGAAGAATGTTAATAATAAGATTCTGATGTGATCGCCATCGACGTCAGCATCGGTCATGATGACAATCTTGTTATATCTAATCTTTGTAACATCAAAGTTTTCTCTGATACCAGCTCCAATAGCGGTGATCATGTTACCAATTTCGGCATTGGCCCAGATTCTTTCCTCCCTAGCCTTTTCAACATTAAGGATCTTGCCTCTTAAAGGAAGGATGGCTTGGGTTTCTCTATCTCTGCCATTTTTAGCACTGCCACCTGCGGAATTACCTTCGACTATATATAATTCACAGATTTCAGGATCTTTAGATGAGCAGTCTGCTAATTTGCCCGGGAGAGTAGTGAGTTCCATTGAACTCTTACGAATTCTTTCTCTAGCAGCTTGAGCAGCATTTCTTGCCTTTGTTGCAAGACGAATCTTTTCGATTATTTCTTTGGCTTCGTTTGGATTTTCATATAGCCATTGGCTTAATCCGTCTCCGACGACAGTAGAAACAATTTTTCTAACTTCGGAGTTACCAAGTTTGGTCTTGGTCTGTCCTTCATACTGTGGGTTAGGATGTTTAACGGAAACAACAGCAGTCAAACCTTCACGGCAATCGTTCCCACTAAACCTTTCTTCATCCTCTTTTAGAAGTTTTTGTTTTAATGCGTAATCGTTAATTATTCTACCTAGAGCAAGATTCAAACCTTCAACATGGGTTCCACCTTCTTTAGTAGAAATGTTATTGCAGAAAGAATAAATACCGTTTTGATCGTAGGAATCAGTCCATTGAAGAGCAACTTCGGCATAGATTCTTTCTTTAGTTTCTCCATCTGCTAAAGTAACTTCTTCAGCACCTTGACAATAGATTGGTTCAGGTGGGAGTTTTACTAATTTATTAACATCGATGTAGGAAACATATTCGCGGATACCGCCATCATATTTGAATGTTTCGGTGACAGGAGTTTCTTCACGTAAATCGGTTAAAGTGATTTTGATTCCGCCATTAAGGAAGGCCATTTGCCTCATGTGGTTCTTAATGGTCTCGTAATTGTAGATAGTTGTTTCGGTAAAGATTGTTGGGTCAGGCTTAAAGGAAACGGTTGTACCTCTTTCTCCTTCGGTCGAATCCCCAATTCTAGCTAAATGACCTACTGGGTGGCCTCCATTTTCAAAACGAAGGAAGAATTTGCCTCCGTCTCTACAAACGGTGACATCCATCCATTCGGATAAAGCATTAACTACAGAAGCACCGACGCCATGCAAACCACCGGATACCTTATATCCGCCCTCTCCGCCGAATTTACCACCAGCATGAAGGATTGTATAAACGGTTTCAACACCAGACAATCCGGATTTAGCAACCTTGTCAACAGGTACGCCACGACCGTCATCTCTTACGGTGATGGAGTTGTCTTTGTTAATTGTTACTTCGATATTTTTACAATACCCAGCCAAAGCTTCGTCGATTGAGTTATCGACAATTTCCCACACAAGGTGGTGAAGACCAGCCGAAGCAGTGGTAGCAATATACATGCCAGGACGTTTCCTGACGGCTTCAAGTCCTTCAAGAACTTGAATATCGCTTCCGCTATAGTCAGCCTTTGCTTTTTCTAGGGCTTTTTCGTTAGTCACGTCTTCTTTTTTGTAAGTGAAGCGATCTTCTTCATTTACAATTTCTTTTGAAGCGGACTCGTTTTTTTCTTGCTCTGCCATTTGATTACCTCCTCTTGGCATTATTCGCGGCAACTTCAATTACTGAAGCACCTTCGATTTCTAATTTTGTAGCGGTTATAAACACCTGAGAGAATTTCTTTACGATGTTTAGTAACCTTTCGACGTGATTTTTATCAAGCTCGCTAGTCACGTCATCTAGCACACATATCGGCTTTTTCTCTTTGCTTTCTATTAAAAGGTAAGGGATTAACTTAACCACCAATGAAGCAATTCGATTTTCCCCTTGGCTTCCATATAGCCCAACATCTTGCCCATCCATCTTGAAGCAAAAGTCTTCTCGATGTATCCCAACATTAGTTTGGCGACGGGACAAATCTGATTCCAGGGCGTCTAGGTAGGCTTTTTTCATGGATCCGATTAAATTATCGGTTTGACTTACAAAAGGCTTGTAAACAATGTTGCATCGCTTCTTGTCGCCTCTTAGTCTTTCCATGAATGAAGGAAGAAGAGAATTAATAGAAGAAACATAATCAACCCTATATTTGATTATTGGCTCTGACAGTTTGATCATCTGCTCCGTGAGTACATTAAGCAAATCTAGGTTTGGATTGTCCTGCTTCAGTAAGGCATTTCTTTCTTTTAGCAATTTTGAATACCCACCGATTAGGGTTAGATATTCGTCATACTTTTTAGAAATCGCCACATCCAGGAAATTTCTCCTTTCGGAAGGGGGTGAACGGAATAACCGCGTATCATTAGGAGAGAAGACTATGACATTTACCAATTTAGATAAATCCGACAATCTTCTTATTGGGTTTCCGTTGATTCTTATCTTCTTGGCATTCTTTTCAATCCTAATCTCTATTTGACGATGAAGTTCGCCTTCGCTAATGGAAGCATTTATCAAAGCGAACTCTTTGCCGTCTTTAATAAGGTTCCTATCATCAAGAGTCCTCCAACTCCTAGCTAAAGAAAGATAATAGATAGCCTCGGCAAGATTAGTTTTTCCCACCGCGTTCTCGCCAACGATGAGGTTTAACCCAGAAGATAAATCCAAGTCGAGATAATCGTAGCTCCGAAAGTTTCTAAGCTCGATATGATTCAAGATCATTTTGTAATTGCAAATGTTTCACTTCCAATTACAACTAGATAGCCAGGGTAAAGTTTCCTGCCTCTTCGATTGTCTTCTTCTCCGTTAACTAGAACTTTGTTAGAAGCAAGGAAGAGCTTGGCCTCACCACCGTGGTCAATTATCGAAGCGAGTTTCAATAGTTGCCCTAAAGTGATGTAATCGGTTGTGATTTTTATTTCTTTTTGCGACTTCATTTTTAGACCTTTTTACACAATATATAGTTTACTACGTAGTAGTAAAAAATGGTAGAGAAATTTCTACCATTTTCTAAAGATTTTTTAAGGTTTTTTATTAATAGGTTCTCATTGGGGTAATGAGTTCGACAACGGAGTCATCTTTTTGGTTTTTAACAACAAATGGTTTCATTTCGGCTTGGAAGCAAAGCATTACATCTTCACTCTTTAAAGCCTTGATTGCATCGACTACGAATAATGAGTTGAAGGAGACTTCTAACTTCTCACCGGTATATTGGAAAGTTTGGATATGTTCATTAGCGGTTCCGTTTTCTTGACTCTTGACCGAGATTTCAACGGAATCTTCACCCATTGAGAGTTTAACAACAGATTCTCTATCGCTAGCTAAGACAGCGACTCTTCCCATGGCTGCTAGAAGCTCTTGGGCATTTACTTCGAGGAAATAGTTGAAGGTAGCAGGAATTATCGACCTAGTGACCGGATAATCGCCAGGAACCAAAGAAGAAGAAACAACGGTATTATCGAATGTAAACAAAGCCTTCTTGTCAGAAATTGCAACTTCTACAGTTCTAGCAGTTTCAAACATCCTGACAATGTCCAGCAAGGCTCTTGCCGGTATATTGCATTTGAACCTGATTTCAGAATCTAAATCAACACTCTTTCTAGATAATCTAGCAGAGTCAGTAGCAGTGGCTACCAATTTTCCTTCAGCGGCTTCTAGATTCAAAGCGGTCAAAATAAAGCGCTGTTCCTTATTAGAAGCGGCGAATGCGCTTTGTTCGACTAATTCAGTCAAAGAAGAGCAAGGCATTGTAAATACGGTGCCTGTAGGCTCTAAATCGATATCCGGGTATTCATCGGCTGAAGAACAATTCAACTTGAATACAGATCTGCCATCGTCGATTTTAGCGGTGGAGTTATCAATGAAATCTAATTTGATAGTTTTGCCTTCTAATCTTCTAATGACTTCGATTAGTAAATGAGCATTGATTAAAGCAGATCCTTGAATAGGGTTAGTAATGATTTCTTTTTCCCCAATCATGTATGGGACTGTGGATTTTATCGTAATGTTGGAATTAGAACCGATTATTTCCAATCCTTTTTCGTTTAGTTCAAGTCTTAAACCAGCTAATATGGCATTAGCGTTTTTTGGGGATATGGCTTTGCCTGCACTTAGCAAGGCTTTTAGAAATTGTTCTTTGTTAACATTTAAACGCATACGACACCTCTTTATATATAATCTATTTTTATTTATTAAAGAATATTAATAATAATAAGCATTGTGGAAATTGTGGATAACTTTGCTTTTCCGTCTTCGTAATGATACCACAGTCATCCATTTTCTTAAACCTTTTATTTATAAAATAAACATCTTAGGAAAGTTTCTTTTTTAACTCGGCAATAGCTATCAACATATCAGGGTCAGTTTTCAACGAGTTTTCCACTTTTTTTACACCACTCATAACAGTTGCATGATCTTTTCCGCCAAACGTTTCTCCTATTTTTATGAATGGAGTATCGAGCAGAAGCCTGTCTAAATACATTGCAATATGTCTAGCCATGGCGATTCTCGATGTTCTTATTTTTCCGGTAAGCTGAGAGGGGGTTAATGAGTAATAATCCGCAACTCCGGCGATGATTTTATCTTCCGTCAAGCGCTTGGATGGACTAATCGTAGCATTTAACGTCTTAATAGCAGCCGTTGCTTCGTTCATCGTTATCTTGTTCGTGTTCTTCATACTTATTGAGCAGAAGATTAACCTATTCAATGCGCCTTCTAGTTCTCTTACGTTAGAAGAAAATCCTTGGGCAATATATGTGATAACTTCATCATCGAAGTCATTTACATCAAGTCCGCCAGCTTCAATTTTTGAAAGCAATATTTGTTTGCTTGTTTCTAAATCAGGTTTTTCTATTGACAAAACAAGACCTTGTGAAAATCTAGTTTTCAGCCTATCGTCTAAGCCATCTAGTTTGCTTGGGTCTTGATCGGAGGTTATAACAATTTGCTTACCTTTTGAGACGAGGGTGGAAAAGACAACGAAAAACATTTCCATTGTCTTCTTTTTCCCGATTATAAATTGGATATCGTCAATCAAGAATGCGTCGACATCATTTTTGAAGAATTGAACCAAAGATTGGTCTTCTTTATACGTTGTGGCAAACTTTATATATTCATCAACAAAATCAGACGCAGAGATATATAAAACCTTGTAATTTGGATACTTTTCTAATATTCCATTGCCGATTGCATGCAATAAATGGGTTTTACCCAAGCCTGAGTCGCTATGCAAAAGTAGTGGGTTGTAGAGCTGTCCTGGAGTATTGGCTATCATAACTGCGGCTTGATAAGCTTCTCTATTAGATGGACCTGTTACAAAACTCTCGAAAGTGTATTTTGGATTCAGCTTGCTATCTTTGAAAAACGCAGGTTCTTCTTTGATGACTTCTTTCTTGCTTTTAATTTCATCAAAAGTAACGAATTTCAATTCAAAATGTGTACCGGTGATTTCATCTAAGATTGACGAAACTAACTTACTATATTTTTTATCAATAATCGTCGCCCCTAAATTAGATGAACAAGCAATTTTCATTACATCCTTATCAATTTCTGCAATTTTGGAATCGGCGAAAAATGACTGAAAAATACGCCCTCCATCCGATTGGGATTCTAAACTTTTATTTATCTTTTCGAGGACCATTGTCCATATATTACTTAATTGCGATACCGAGTCTGACATAATTTGCTCCTGTAAAATTAAATCATTTTTATAATAAAAAGATAGTAAAAAATTGACCAAATTGATTTTTCCACAATAAATACTCTTTTTAACGTTGATTTAAAGCGAGAAGCTACTCTTTCCACATCTTTTTATTGTGGACAAATTGTGGAAAACTAAATAGGTGATTTTTGATTGTGGAAAACTATATAAACTTTGAAGTTATTAACAATCATTCTTAGTCTGAAAATATCGTGATAGAGCCTATATTTTTTAATTATTCACATTATTCACAATTTACAATTCACAATGCATGTGGAAAGTGTTTCACGCTCTGTTTCACGATGTTGATAACATGTTTTTATTGTGGATAACTTTTCTTTGCTTTTGTGATTTGCTGAAATTCACCTTAAAAATTGTCTAGAAAAACTCTTACGCGCGTACACTCGTAGTTGTAGTTAAAAGTTTCAATCCGTATAATAACCCTTGCATCCAATTTAGGAGGATTACGCTAATGAAAAAAACTTACCAACCTTCAAAGAAGAAACATGCCAACAAGGCTGGCTTCCGTGCCAGAATGGCTACTGCTTCCGGACGCAAGGTTATTGCAAAGCGTCGTGCAAAAGGACGCGTCAGAGTCGCTGACTAATTCCCATGAAGAAGGCGCTTCGAATTAAAAAACATTCAGAATTTGACTTGATAATCAAAAATGGAAAGAAACTAAAGTCTAAGAATTTCTCTGTTTATTACCAAGTCGCGCCTATCGATCAGAATTTTACTAGAATCGGCTTGGCTATTGGGAAAGCTAATGGCCATGCCGTTACTAGGGTCAGGGAAAAAAGGCAAGTTAGGGCAATGCTTGCTTCTAGAAATGACTACTCATTGCCTGTAAATATCATCATTACAATTCACCCTTGCTACAGAGAGGATGAATTTCAAAATAATGAAAGGGAGCTCAATTCCCTTCTAGATAATGTTAAGGAAAAAATCAATTGAAAAAGTTATCCCATAAAAAGATATTCATTGGTTTGGCAGCCCTTCTAGGCACGGGGTTGCTAGCTGGTTGTACAGCTAACTTTTGTTCTGAAGAAGACCAAGCCCAAATGGCTTATCCTTATGAACAAGGTGTTACTGTCTATCTAAGCAAAAATGAATATGACACGTTAAAAAGTGCTGATGAAACAAAGACTTTAATCGAAGAAGAAGAAAGCCAAGGTATCGCAGGTCCTGCTTTTGTAAACTCTGCCGGTACTGCAATTAACGAAGACATCTATAAATACGTTCCATATAAGCTTAACGACAATAAGCAAATAGAATTTACTGCCGCGAAGTCTACTTTCCTTCAAAGCATAATTTCTAGTGCTTATAAAAGCGGATTGGTAATGCCTTCTTTAAAATACTGGGCAAGCATTGATAACTATGTCTTACAAGCTTCTACTTATCTTGCCGATCTTGCCGAAACAGGAAAAGCTTATACTGTTGGACAAACCGCATCTGAAGAGTTCATCAAAGGTATAGAAGTAACTATGCCACGCGGTTCCAAAGATAAGACCAAATTGTTCTTAAATCCTTACACAAAAGCCGATTATAACGGCGAGGGTGGCGAAGAAATTTGCGAAAAATCCATTTTAAGAAGAAATGGCTATGTTAAGTTCTCTGGCCAAGGTGGTTCGCTTTGGGGCTATTGGACTAGTTGGAATGCTGAACTTTATAAGAGCAGCGATCCATCCTTAGGAATGGATAATGTTCCTACTAAAGATTTCACTGATTATTACAAATCCCAAGTAGCAACCAAGGTTAATCAAAACCGTTCTTGTATTGCTACCCAAGAAGGTCAATTCGGTCATTATGGAAATTCTTCTGACTGGGAAGTAAATATTTCTAGGAAAGACTGGGGATATGCCTGGAGCAAAGGCTTCCTTGAAGGGTTGCTTGTCTATCCAGTTTCTTGGTTAGTTGATACTTTCGCTTATGGAATGGATCAAAACTTGACTGGTGTTGGACAGATTTGGGCTATTGTATTCGTTACTTTAATAGTCAGGTGTTTACTATTATTGGTATCTTTCCGTTCAACAATGGATTCCCAAAAGATGCAAGCCTTGCAACCTGAACTTGCTAAACTCCAAGCTAAATATCCAAATTCCAATACAAATCAAGCCGAAAAACAAAGACTCGCAACTGAGCAAATGGCTTTGTATAAACGTCATAAGATTAAGCCGTTTAGGCAAATCCTTATTCTTATTGTTCAATTCCCTGTGTTCATCTGTGTTTGGTCTGGCTTACAAGGTTCAGCCGCCTTATCTAGTGGCGAATTCCTTGGAATGAGGCTATCCGATAATATCTCAAGCATATTATTTAATGTAAAAGGTACTTGGTATCTTAATGAAAATGGCTGGTGGACAGCTTTAGTCTTATTCATATTGATGGCTGCTACCCAGGTTATGGCCATGATGCTTCCACGTATAATTAGTAAATCTCAAACTAAGAAGATGGCTAAATTATCCGCTAATCCGGCTCAAACCGATTCTCAAAAGCAAATGAAATGGGTATCTATCTTCATGTTAGTATTTACCATTATCATGGGGTTCATGCTTCCATCCGCTATGGGAGTCTATTGGTTAATTGGTGGTTTAATTTCCATGATTCAAACCTTGATTACCCAATTGGTAATCTCAAAAAAATCAAAAGAAAAAAGAGGTACGAAATAAATGAAAACCTTTACTGCTAAAACAATAGAAGAAGCTGTTGCCGAAGCTTGTGCAGAATTAAACGTCTCTGAAAAAACCATTTCTTATGAAGTTAAGGAAGAGAAGAAGGGCTTATTCAAAAAAAGCGCAACCATCAATGTTTTTGATAAAGATGATGTTGCTGAATATGCTGTTGAATACATAAAGAAATCACTTTATGCCTTAGGCGTTCAAGTTTCCGCTGAATCAGTTATCGAAGAAGACATCATCAAGATTACTATCGATTCTGACCACAATCCTATATTAATAGGAAGAAACGGCAAGACTTTACAAGCCTTGAATGAATTGACTAAATTAGCTGTTTCTAACAAATTCCGTCATCGTCATAGGATCCTTCTTGATGTTGGTGGATATAAAGAGGATAAATATTCTAGAGTCGAACGCATTGCAAGAAGAGCTGCTAGGGAAGTTATCAAGACCAAAGTTGATGTCCAACTTGATCCAATGACTCCAGATGAAAGACGCGTTGTTCATGGCTGCCTTTCGAAAATGGAACATATCAAAACCGAATCAACCGGCGAAGGACCATCTAGAGCCGTCTGCATTAAATACGTTGATTAATAATTAAAGGCTGATTCGTCAGCCTTTATTCTTATATATGGATTATAATTTAGAAGATGGAACCAATTATTGCTTTAGCGACACCTCCGTTTAAATCAGCCTTGGCTTTGCTTCGTCTTAGCGGCGATGGTCTTTTTGGTATCGTCTCCAAGTTCATAAATAAAGAAATTGGCGCTGGTTTTAAAAGAAAAATGATACATGGGTCTATTGTTTTTAAAAATAAACCAATAGATGATGTAATGCTTTTTTGTTACGAACCAGAATGTTCTATGACTGGAGAAGAGGTGGTTGAGATAACTTGTCACGGTTCAATGGTTATAGTCAAAGAAATAGTGGAAGCCTTTCTTTCTAACGGGGTTAGATATGCAGAAAGAGGGGAATTTTCTGCCAGGGCGTTCTATTTTGGCAAGATGGATTTAATCGAAGCCGAAAGTGTGAATGATTTAATTAACGCTTCTACTAAAGAAGCAAAAGACCTTGCTCTTCTTTCGTATTTAGGAAAAGTATCGCCTTTATTAACTCCTTTAAAAAATAAAATCAGCGACCTTTTAGCAAAACTAGAAGTAAATATTGATTTCCCTGAATATGAAGATATTGAAGAAACTAGCTACGAAGACGTTATATCTTCTTGTAATGAATTGCGTTCCTCTTTATTTATCCTTATAAAAGAAGGAAATGAAGGAAAGATAATTAGAGAAGGCGTAAAGGTTGCAATTGTAGGAGAACCTAATGTCGGCAAGTCCTCAATCTTAAATGCCTTATTAAACGAAGATAAGGCCATTGTAACTTCAATCCCAGGTACCACTAGAGATGTAATAGAAGGCTATTGCTCTTTTAATGGAGTACCTTTTATATTGTTAGATACAGCGGGTATTAGAGAAAGTAATGAAGTTGTTGAAAACATAGGTATCGAAAGAAGCAAGAAATCTATCGCTGATTCAGATATGGTTCTACTTATTTCCGATACACGGGATTGTTCTTTTGAAAAAGAAATAGAAGAACTTAGCAAGGGAAAAATCCTATTAAAAATCAAAAACAAATCTGATTTAATAAAAGAAAAAGAAGAGGGGTATGTATATATATCCGCTATAAACAAGGATATTGAGCCTTTGAAAAAGGTGATGTTTGATTCCCTTAATTTAAGTGAGAAATCTTTTTCCAATCCATCTTTTTCAAATGAAAGAGAATTATCTTTATTAAGAAAAATAGATTCCGAACTAGAACAAATTATTTCTGATTGTAAATCTAGGCAACCCATTGATCTAATTTCCTCTTCTTTGCTTAATGCATATAACTATGTAAGAGAATTATTTGGAGAAGATCCAACCCATGATTTAAGCGATGAAATCTTCTCAAGATTCTGTGTAGGAAAATGAAATGAATTTTGTTGATTCACATTGTCATCTTAATGATGAAAGATTCAAAGATAATGTAGATGAAGTAGTTGCATCTTCATTTAAAGCGGGGGTTACTACTATTTTAGTTGTCGGATATGACTTAGAAAGTTCATTAAAGGCTATAGAAATCGCCTCTAGACATGAAGGGGTCTATGCTGCCATCGGATTTCATCCCGAAAATTTAGAAAATGTAAGCGATGATAATCTAAACAAAATAAAAGAACTCTGCAAAAACCCAAAAGTCATAGCCATTGGAGAAATCGGATTAGATTATCATTGGTATAAAGAGCAAAAGGATAGGGATAACCAAAAAATATGGTTTATCAAGCAACTAAAAATGGCGGACGAACTTGGTTTACCTATTTCAATCCATTGTAGAGAAGCCGTTCAAGACACTTTTGATATATTAAAAGAATACACGCCTCAAGCAAAAGGCGTTTTACATTGCTACTCTGGCTCAGCAGAAATGATGAAAGAATTTGAAAAGCTGGGTTATTATTTTGGCTTTGATGGGCCTATAACATATAAGAATTCAATCGTTCCAAAACAATGTGTCAAAGAAGTTTCTATTGATAGAATTCTTTCAGAAACCGACTGCCCTTATTTACCTCCGGTTCCATTTAGGGGCCAAACAAATTATCCAGAATATATCCCATATATAGTAAGACAAATGTCAGAAATTAAGGAAATTTCTCTTGACATTTTAAGCAAAAAAATACAAGACAATTTCAATAAATTGTTCCACGTGAAACCATGAGTAAGACAGTGATAAATGCCCTAATTGTAGTAGAAGGCACTACCGATGTATCCTTATTGACTTCTTTTCTTGAAGCGGAGATAGTTACCACCAATGGCTCAGACGTTCCACGTGAAACAATAGACTACATTTTAGAGGCATCAAAAAGGAAAGACGTCATAGTATTAACTGATCCAGATTATCCAGGAAAAAGGATAAGGGATGTGTTAGATCGACATATTCCAAACTTAAATCACGCTTATATTCCAAAAGAAAAAGCCATCAAACACCATAAGGTTGGGGTAGCGGAATCCGATAAGGAAACAATTCTAGATGCCTTGTCGCATATTACTATTACTAAATCGCCTACTCCAGGAAATCTAACCTATTCAGACCTTCTCGAACTTAAGCTGGTAGGTGAGAATAGCAAGATTAATAAAGAAAATGTAGAGACTCACTTCCATTTAGGGTATGGAAACGGAAAGACATTGTTAAAAAGACTAAACGCAATGAATATAGATAAGAAACAATTGGAGGAATTTATTAATGGATGCAAATAGATATTTTGAAGAAATAGAACAATTAAAATTCCTGGCCAAAAAGGAAGTTGGCCAAAATTTTCTTATCGATAAAGAAAAGGCGTCCCTTATTGTTTCTAGTCTTGAATTAACTGAAAAAGACAATGTTTTAGAGATTGGTTGTGGGGCTGGTTCGTTGTCTTACTATTTATCTTTTGGACCTGCAAAAGCAACTCTTGTTGATATAGATGAAGCTATGATTACCAAGCTAAAAAGTGATTTTCAAAACAATGAATTTTTAAAAATTGAAATGGGAAATGCGCTGAAAATCGATTATTCATCTTATTCTAAAGTTGTTGGTAATTTGCCTTATTACATTACGTCTGCCTTAATAGAAAAGGCTTTACTAGAAGCAAAGAACGCGACTAGATTTGTTTTTATGATTCAAAGGGAGGCAGCGGATAGAATATTAGCAAAAACAAATACCAAGGATTATTCTCCTTTGAACATTCTTCTTACTTTAAGAGGGAAGACAACAAAACTATTCAATGTTAATAAGAATTGCTTTTCCCCTCGTCCGCACGTTGACTCAACGGTAATAAAAATAGATTTAGATACGAATTTTGATGAAAACATCCTTAAAGCGTATAAACTATCTCAGTCGCTATTTTTAAAACGGAGGAAAACAATCTACAATAATTTGAAGGATTTATTAAAAAATGAAGATAAAACGAAATCCTTGCTTCAAGAATGCAATATTCCATTAAATTATAGGCCGGAGCAAATTTCCCCTGAGCAATATCTTCTTTTATCAAATAGAAAACAGTTATTAAATTAAGGATTTACATATGGACATTAAGTCATACGCCAAGATTAATCTTTCGTTAAAAATATTGGGAACATTAGATGATGGGTATCATGAATTAGACATGATAAACCTTCCTTTGGAATTGCATGATGTCATTGAAATAAACAAGATTTATAGCAACGACACCTATATTACTTGCGATGATTTTCGTTTAATGAGTGCTAAAGCTAATCTATGCAAAAAAGCTACTGACGCCTTAAGAAAAGCATGCGGATTCAAAGAAAATTTCCTTATCCATATTCATAAAGAGATTCCTTTTGCTGCTGGACTAGGTGGTGGTTCTTCTAATGCTGCTGCTGTTTTAATCGCATTAAACAAGATGCTTAAACTTAATCTTTCCGATGAACAATTATGTGAGATTGGATTAACAATTGGGGCAGATGTTCCGTTTTTCATCCATAACACCCCTTCTAGAGTTGGGGGAATTGGAGAAAAGAACGAACCCATTAAGCTATTAAAGCCTTTTTATGTATTAATTGTTAAACCAGAAGAAGGCTTATCTACAAAAGAAGTTTATTCTAACTATAAAGGTGAGAACATCCGTATTGATACAGAGGGTGTTATAAAAGGTTTAGAAACTGCTGATGAGAATCTAATTGCTAGAAGTATCGGCAATGATTTAATGCCTCCTGCAGTCTATCTTTTGCCTAAAGTAGGGGAAATATATTCCTCATTAGTCAAGGGTGGGTTTAAAATAGTCTCAATGTCGGGATCCGGATCTAGCTTATTTGCTATGTCTTTTGACCTTAAGAAAATGAAAGAGGCCCAAAGGAAATATGAAAAGCTTGGATACATTTCCGTTTTGACTAAAACACTTATGGGAGGAGCTAATAAATGAACAAACACGCAATAATTCTAGCAGCCGGTAAGGGCACTAGAATGAAATCCAAAAGAGATGAGATGTCTAAAGTCTCTTTCCCTATTTTAGGCCGTCCAATGGTCAAATATGTTTTGGAAGCATTAAAACCATTAGGGTTTGAAGAAATAGTCACCATCGTTGGATTTGGTGGAGAAATGACTTCATCTATAGTTTCTAAAGACTCTAAAGTTGTCTGGCAAAAAGAACAAAAAGGAACTGGGCATGCCATTATGATGACTGCTCCGGTTTTAAAAGATAAAGATGGCATTACTATTGTTTGCTGCGGCGATACCCCTTTGTTAACAAGTAAAACCTTAGGTGCTTTGCTAAAGGCACATGAAGAAAATGGCAATGATTTAACCATTTTAACCGCACTTATGGATGATCCTACCGGATATGGACGTATCTATCTTGAAAATGGCCAAGTTAAGAAAATAATCGAGCAAAGAGACTGCACGCCTGAAGAAGCTAAAATCAATGAAGTTAATGCAGGGGTGTATGTATTTGACAATAAAGAACTATTTAGGGACCTGGATAGGCTTACCCCATCAAATGCCGCTCATGAATATTATTTAACCGACGTTATTGGCTTATTCGCAGGAGATGGCAAGAAAGTTGGCTCGTTCTCAATTGATGATTTAGATGAAACAATGGGTGTTAATGATAGATATCATTTATCAATCGCTGCTAAAAAGATTCAAGAAAGAATCAACAAGGAATTAATGCTTTCTGGAGTAACTATTGAAGATCCTGAAACAACATATATTTCTCCTGATTCAACAGTCGGAGTAGATACGACTATAAGGCCTAATACATTCATAATGAATGGTTCTACAATAGGCGAAGGAAACGTTATAGGTCCTAATACATATTTAGATAACGTACATATAGGAAACGATAACGTTGTTGAATTTAAAAATATTAAGGACATTGCCCTAAAAGATTCGGAAATGAAATAAATAAAACGTTATTTGCAAACGGGTGATGATTTTTAGACACATGGTATAATGCTAATG